>Ga0099364_10000214_pt1 | contig 96380 bp, 122 predicted proteins | sample TergutTh196P3_FD_73070 | JGI IMG/M metagenome (GOLD analysis project Ga0099364, IMG submission 73070) | Microcerotermes parvus P3 segment gut microbial communities from Pointe-Noire, Republic of the Congo - Th196 P3 | ecosystem: Host-associated > Arthropoda: Insects > Digestive system > Gut ...
TTTGCCATAAAACAAATCGCCCAGCAAGAAATTAGCGACAGGCATTCATGCCTGTCGCTCAAAACGAACAAGGAAGGGGTTTGCATCCCCTCCCTTGTTGCTATGGTCGAAACCCCGGCCTTCAGGCCGGGGTTCCAAGCTCCGCGCCGCCCTGAAGATACTGTTAGCAGTGTCAAGCGTTAATCCCGAATTTTCGCTAACGTCTCGACATGGCGTGTAAGGCAAAAAACGCCTGACACGCCATGCCGGAAGCGTATTTTTCCCAGCGCCGTCAAGGCCCGCCCTGAAGGCTTGGGTTTCAAACCGGAGTTAGTTTTACGATGAAAGTCACGCCCCTGATCGATTGCCACCAGCGCGCCTTTGCCGCCTTGGGCGGTGTGCCGAAACGGCTGTTGTACGACACCATGAAGACGGTTGTCCTGGAGCGCGATGCCAGCGGGCCGGGGGGACACCGCTCTCACGCCGGCTTCCTCGACTACGCTCGGCACGTCGGCTTTGTCATCCAATTGTGTCCCCCTTATCGCGCTCGCACCAAGGGCAAGATCGAACGCTTCAACGGCTATCTGCGCCGCGCCTTCTACGTGCCACGGGTGGCCAGACTCAAGCAAATTGGCTTGCGCCTTGAGCCAACGAGCGCATTCATGGCACACGCACGCCCGGCCGAGCGAACGTCTCAGGGAAGAACTTCCCCGCCTGCAGGGCATTCCGTCCCCTTGGCGGGGCGATATTGCCGCTGCCCGACCTTCTTGTGGCGAGGTGGCTGCACCTGACCTGCCTGGATTTTTCATACCACGGCGCTTTGGAGAAGGGCTTGTGTTGATAAACCTATCGCTTCCGTCTTGGCCGCCTGCTGCGGGGTCATGTAGCCCAAGCTGGAGTGCGGTCTGACCTCATTGTAATGCCTGCGCCAGTCCTCAATGACAATGCGTGCCTCCATCCGGTTTCGGAACCATTCCATGTTCAGGCACTCGTCTCGGAACTTGCCGTTGAAACTTTCGTTGGTGCCATTTTGCCAAGGCTTTCCCGGCTCAATCAGAACCATCTGCAAACCCTGTTCTTGCCCCCATTGGCGCAGGCCCTTGGCGATGAACTCCGGGCCGTTGTCCGAGCGCAGGTAACGGGGAACCCCCCGCGCACTGAACTGTTTGGCAAGCATTTCGATGACCCGGCGCGAGCGGATCGAGCCTGCCACATCGATGAGCAGGCATTCTCGGGTAAATTCATCGACCAGGGTCAAGCACTTGAGCTGCTGGCCGTTGGCGCAGGAATCAAAGATAAAGTCGTATGACCACACATGGTTGGCATGGGCAGGGGGCAGCGGGCGGGGGCTTGAGTGCGCGACACGTTTTCGGGTGCGCTTGCGCGGCACCTGCAAGCCCGCTTTTTTCCACAGCCGCCATGCACGGGACAGACTCATCGGTTCTCCTTGCCTTGCCATAAAGACGCCCACCCGGCGATAACCATAGCGAGGGTATTGCAAAGCCAATGCCTTCATCCGCGCCAGAACCGGCGCATCTGTCGTCGGTTTGCTACGTTTGTAGCGCAGCCCTGAGCGGGAAACATCAAATAGCGTGCAGGCCCTGCGTTGAGACAAACCACGCGAACAGGCCGCCCTTGCCTGCTCTTGCCGAACCTGCACGCTCACCATTTTCGGCGGTTGATTTCCTTCATCACCTCGATTTCAAGGTCGCGCTCAACCAGCAGCTTCTTGAGCCGCGTGTTCTCGGTCTCCAGTTCCTTGAAACGGCGTAACTCATTGACCCCAAACTCGCCATAGCGCTGGCGCCAGCCATAAATGCTCTGTTCGCTTACGCCATGACGTTTGGCTACCTCTGCCACGGGGGAACGATCCGCTTCGCGCAAGATCCTGACGATTTGCTCTTCGCTGTAACGTACTTTCTTCATGACGCTTCCTTCTTGCGTTGGAAGTCCATTCTCTCAAATTACGCCTGGTACGAATTTCCGGGGGCAGGTCACCGTAGCTATCACTGACGATAGTTCCCTCTACCCGCTCGAAGCCCTCGAACACCGGCTTTCGGAAACTTCCTCCAAATGTCGCACGCTCAAAGCATACGCGATCACCCACGACACAGTCGCCCGTACAGTCAATGCTGTACTTTGAGTCACCTCTGTAGGTTGATACTTGATAAGGCATTTCATTCTCCTTTGGGACTGTCTTCTGCAAGTAACGCATGCAGCGCCTCTACGCCATCTGCAAATTTTCGCATGATTAGCGTCCAGCGTTCATTTTCTTCGGTAAGCCGGTCTAACTCCCCTGCCCTTTCGATGCCAGCCTGCACATGAGCGATTCGTTCCGGATCAGCCCCGATGTACTCCCGTTGGCGCTTTCCATTTTCTTGCGGGTAAACAAGCACCAAATACCTCCCCGCCCGCAAGTGCGTGTTTGCTCGGATGACCCCTTTTTTCAGCAGTGCGCGCCTTTTTTTTTCCTGAGATTGAAACTTTACGTGCGCACTCACAACTTGCGCACGAAGACAACTGAGGCGCACCAAGACTACGGGGAATGGATCAGGATAGGTCATTTCCATTTCATTGTTGTCAATGAAAATATTATGACCTTGTTCGCTCAGAGTGTCAAGTAATATTTATTGCTTTATTTTTTTCGCGGGCGCGAAAACGCTGGTGAGTTTCAGCTTCAGCGGAGCTCGTGCCCAGTGTGGACACACTCCACGCACAGGACACACTGAACAGGTATAGCTCGGGCACCGCGCTACCGTTCCCTGTCTCGCTGATGAAGGGCGGGACTGATCCGCATATCAATCAGTCGAATCCCACCAAATTTGTCCAAAGCCTGCCAGATCACAAAGGATCGCCCAAGCCGCGTAAGGAATCGCGGTCTCGCCCGATGTCCACCTACGTATCGTTCGGCCTCCGGAGTTTCTTGAACTGCTGATATGTAGCCCAAGAACCTTCGCCGCTTCGCTTCCTGACAAGTTGGCTAATTTCAATACTTTCCTGATTTCGTCTCCGGTAGGGCATTCCCAACCCTGGTCCGCTGGCAGCAAGCATTCTTTTCTCATTTTTGTGATCCTCATCGGAGTTTTGCTAAAGATTGCATAATGATGCCTCAAAATGGAGACAGTAGTCGAAACAACCGTCTCCGATGAAAGTTCCTCTAAGCCGCCCGCTTGCCGACGGCCAGCCACGGAGCGTTTGCTTTCAGCAAAGCGGAAGCACAGACAGGATTGACCGAATTTCCACACATACGAACCTGCGCCATTTTGGAAAGCCGCCTGCCATCATGACCCCGGTCAATGATGTAGTCATGTGGAAAATCCTGCGCCAAGTAAAGCTCGCGGGGCGAGAGCATCCGCAGGCGGATGTCGATAATGACACGAGGCTTCCCGGCAATCCAGACCGTCACCAATGCAAAGCGGTCTTTCGTGGTAATCGTGTTGATCGGTTTATCCAGTTCATTCCACTGTCCGCCTCCGCCGTAGTATTCCATCAAGAAAGCTGCGACCTGAAGCGCACCGTCCATCTGTTCGGGGGTGAGTGTGTGCAAATGGGCTAAGATTGCAGCAGAAAATTGCTGCTGACTACCCGTTCCAGTGATGGTCGACATCGGTTCATCCACGCTTCTCCCTGTGGTGGTGTTGAAACCTGCGTTGGCCTGAACCATGTACGGCATCACAACATGCTCATCACCGGAATGAGCATGTTGGGCGATACAAGGTGTCACCAAGGCAAACTCACCGCCTTTAGTCCTGGCGGTGATAGTACGCAGAGGCTCACTAACCGGATGTACTGAACCCTTATTACCTTTGCTGTAATGGGCAATCTGGATAATGAAAGGCTCCGGGTTGTCCAGAACGCACCGCTTGATGCAGTCGGCGATCCGGCGCAAGGTTGCGGCGACCAGAGGCTTTTCCCGCCCAAAGATCGACCGGCCAAGATCTGAGAAATCAATACAATCAGCCGCCGGACGCCAGTAAGGCATCTTCGTCACAGGGCGCTTCGCCTTCGTTTGAACGGGGTGCTTTTTCCCGGAGGTCGGCTTCTTTGGCTTTTCAACGGGTTTCTTCTGGTGTGTTTTTTCCGGCCAAACGATGGGCAGACCGTCTCTCCTGGCCAACATGAAAAGCCGCTCACGGGTGGTGTGTCCGCCATAATCTGCCGCGCACAGCATGCTCCATTCGACGACGTATCCCAGGCCGCGCAACTTGTGGACGAACGCTTTCCATGTCTTTCCTGCCCGCCGTGGGTCTGGCACAAGATATTGCTGTTGCACAGGCACACGTTCCCCTGGGGCAGCAACATCCCCGTTGAGCTTGATAACGCGGCCAGTCTCCTTATCGCGTTTAGCGATAAGCGGCCCCCATTTCAAAATCTGTTTGACGTTTTCGAGGCTGATGACATCAGGCAAAACTTGCCCCGCCCAACGGTAGCCAACCCACGATAAACCACGAATTTTCTTGTTTCGAGGTTGCCCGCCGGATGCCTGGGAATGGTGCGTGCAGTCCGGGCTAAGATGCAACCAGCCAACCGGACGGCCCCGTGTTGCTACATGTGGGCAGACTTCGTAGACGTCTGCCACGAAATGCCGTGTCTGCGGGTGGTTCGCCCGGTGCATGGAGATAGCTTCGGGGTCGTGATTGATGGCAATGTCTGGGGATCGGTTCCAAGCATCTTCACACGCCGTACTCCACCCACCCCCGCCGGCGAAAAGGTCGACAATGTCTTTGTGATAAACGCCAAGGATAAGCTGTTTCATGGCTTGTCCCCTTCAACCGACGGCACTAAGGATTGCCACCGCATCGGGGTGTCCCTCCGCGAAACGGAGCAAATTGGAGGTAAGCGAAGCAAATCTTTGCTCAGTCGAACCACGAGTGCAGCCTCGCAGGTAGTTCAAGGTGAAAACCGTGGCGACGATACCTGCCGCATCGGACGAAACGTGCCCCTTGAAACCTTTTCTAACCCTCAAGTAGTACGTTTTCTGCTCGGCTGGAGCCATATAAAAGCCTCCGTTCGAGAGGTAGAAATGCTTCCACCTGCCTCCCTTGTAGTCGTCCGCAAGCGCCCACATAAAACTAAAGACGCCATTCTGACCATCAAGGGCAAACTCACGCCCGAAAAACTTGGAAAGAAAGCTGCCTTGATCCTTGAACGGAATAGGCGTAACGGTGATGTTTTGCGTCATCGGAGTTCTCCGGTTTGTGACCTGGGGGACATCCCCGGCCTTTGAAAAATTTTGCGGCGAAAATTTGACCTTTCCGGGGAGGTCGCCCTCCTCGGAATCCTCGCTTCGTTAGCTATCTTGCGGCGGGCCTGCCCTCTTGATTTTTTCGGCAACCGCGTCATCCGGCAAATCAAAACGGTCGCGGAACGTCCAGTACCGGCCTTTGTGATAAGCATAAAATGCCGTGATGGAGGCGACGTAATACTCGCTACACGTAAAGAAAAGCACGTCGCCCCTCTTTTCGTGTCTTTCTGGCGGCAGCGCCCTCAAGGCGGCATGAAAACCGTTTTCCGTTATCTGGCTTGGTTCTGTGCGCGCCGCATCCTCTTGGAGTTTCTTGAATTCTTCAATAGTGCACATCTGCAAGCCTGGATATGCTTCTTCCGGCCTCGATTGTGGAAGCCCAGAAAAATTTCCAACCCTCTCTCCATTTACCAAGACAAGCGTGTCTACGGCACGCGGGATAGGGGAATCGGGAACCACGCGATAAAAGACCCCGTTCGCGGGTTGAATGTCTTGCGCTGTGCTCATCGGATGTCTCCGGTTTGTGACCTGAGCGGAATGCTCGGCCTTCACTTTAAGTATAGGACAAAATGACCTAGATAACAAGCAGAATTTTTAGCCGCTAAAATTTTTGCGTGCCTACTGTTGCTTGTTCGCTCTGCCTTGGGCTTCGGCCCGTTCCTGTCGCTCCCTCTTCAGTTCGGCCCGCAACTCTTCCACCCTGGCGTTGGCTGCTGCTACCTCCACGCGCAAATTAGCCTCTTCGCGCCTTGCTTGATCGCGGTCAGCCTGCACGCTGGTGAAACGTTCGGCTTGCCGCATGGTTTCCTCTGCCATTGCTTGGCGTCGTTCCCGAAAAGATTCTTCGGCGGCTTTAGCCTGGGCGTTCAGCGTTGCCACTTCAGCACTCAAGCGGCTATTTTCGGCGACAGCTTCCGCCGCTGCCTGCTGTTGCTTGTCCGCTCTGGCTTGGGCGTCGGCTCGATCCCGACGTTCCCTCTCCAGTTCGGCCCGCAACTCTTCCACCCGCGCGTTAGCCGCTGCGGCTTCCCCGGTTATCTTCATCACTACCGTCGCCTGTTCTTGCGCCTCAACCTGCTCTGCCTCCCACCCTGCCTGTGCAACCCTTAGAGATTCGGTTGCAAACCCGCCTCCTGCCAGAGCCAGAGCCGCTCTACTGGCTTGCTGAACTTGAATGGTCACAGGAGTCGCTTGGGCGGTTTTTAGTTTTCGCCACTCCCGCATGCACGGGCCGATGTCGTTCATGTTTGCGCCAGCGCGTTCGCGCACGTCATGGACTCTCGGAAAGGACTCACGACCCCGTTCTTCGTACAACTCATCAGCGGCCCGAAAGATGCGGTCGCGGACTTCTTTGGATATTGGCTTTGCCATGTCTGTTCTCCTGATAGTGGGTCAAGGCTGTTTCAGCCCGAATATTTTTGAATGCTCGTTCTTACTCCTACGGAGAGAAAAACATCGTTGCCGCTGTCGCCTCCAGTCTTGCCCGCGCAAGCGTGTTCTCTATCGCTACCCATACCTCTGTCGGCCACTGTTCAGCGGAGCAGACGCAGGCGAGCTTCGTTTCCAAGTTTTCAATAGCAGCAAGAACGGTAGCGTCTGGAAGGTTTGCAGCCTCTTCCTTTCTTTCCATGAACGGATGCTTTCCTCCTTTCTTGTGGAGAAAGTAAGTCCCACCAATGACACGAGTGAGCACGACTTCCGTCTCCTGGTCGGCATGATGTTCCAACTCTGAGACGGCGGCATCTTTTGTGACCTTCGCCCAGACCAGCCCCTTGTCGTCAATCACGGCATAGATCGGCCCGTTTGCCTGCTCGATGGCTTGTTTGAGTTCATTTCCAGTCATTTCACCCCCCTGGTCGGTAATAATAATAATAGTAATATTACTATTATTATTACTTGCCAAGAGATTTAGCGAAAATTTCTTTTTTAGCCCTGATTTCACCGGCTGCCTCGTTCGGCGGTCGGTTTTTCTCCGTGTGTGGTTCTGGTCAAACCAAGTGAGCACCCGCAAAATGCGATTAAAACCCGCTTGGTTAGTGGGTTCTCAAAGTTAGGGTGTTCGTGATAGCCGGTCAAGTGTTCGTGATAGCCGGTAAACTTGCCAATAAATTTTTATTTTTCGCGGGCGCGAAAATTGACGAATGAACGCCATTTTATCGCATCATCATTTTGACAAAAATTTGACAGCAAAGACGATGCCCAGTACGAAAGACACCAGCAGACTCCAGAGGGCGGCTATCAGGGTGCGGCGAAAGATCCTTGCGCTTTTTTGGGCGTGGTCACGCTCCCGATTAGCTAATTTCAGTCGTTCTGTCAGTTCATGCGTCGAACGCTGTCTGGCAACAACGGTTTCCCGGATAAAGGAGCCAGCCTGGGTCGGGGTGCTCGCCGAAAAATCAGAAATCATATCGAGCAGGGTTTTATTTCCGGAGTGCCCAAGTCCCGTTATCCGAAACGAGGATTTTTCGGCAAACGCGGAAAGAAGGCGAGGATCATCCAGCACCGCAAAGTCCGCTGCGTTCCCCCCTCCGCGAATGATGATGAGAACACCCACAGCCGGAGCCTGTCGAACTGCGGAGGCGATTGCAACTGCGTCGTCCATGTTCACCGCAACACCATGCACCTTGACTGTCTCGCCCAAACACGCAATTTCGCCTAAACAATCTTGATAAACCTGTGACTCGGTCGAAACAGAGTGAATCAACGTGATGTCAAAGCACCGCGTTTCCGGGAAAGGATTGCGCTTAACGGGCAAATTACGGAATCCCTCCAGGGTTATCCCTCCTTGATACACAAGTTCCGATGTGATCGGCCCAACAGCATCACCATCTCTCTCGATGTCCGATGCAACAAGTCTGATTTCAAGCCCATACCTGCTACTCCGAACGTGAACTCTGCCTGTAACGATCACTGCACACCCGGTTTCAACCCCCCTGCCCTTCACAAGTGATACGGGAATCTCTATATTGACAGCCACCCCCCCATCACCTGACACGGTAGCGAAATAGATTTTTCTTGCGGCCTTGCCGGTAGCGAAAGTACCGTACAGGCGGATCATCCCCGCAAGATCACCAAATTCCCCAAATATATCCCGTTCCACCAACCACTCAATTACTTGGTGAAACGTACCAGGGGTCATGTTATGAAAATCCATTTGTGTACGTCCTTTCTGGATTGACTGCGTGAATGATTGCCGGACGTGCCCATCGGCGCTGGAACTGACGCCACAACCCATCCGGCGCATATCTTTTTTCTGCTTTACTTGTCGCTTGCCACAGCATCGCCATTGGGGTAAACCCCAACCGACTGACCGCCTCAAGGCGAGTGGTCGCACTGTCGATGGTGTCTTTTGGATAACCGATCAGAACATAGCAGCGTAGCCGATGAGATGTCGTTGTGAATCCAGCATCGAGTAGCCGCCTTGCTGCATCGGCAAGCGTGCTCAGATCGTCACCGGGATCGTAGGCAAAAAAACAGGTTGGCCGCGATTTCAGGCCCGCCAGCAAGTCGACGTGATAATCCTCCAGGCTCAGGGCTTCAAGTCCGCCCGTAAAGGCGACTGGTCGTTTTTGCCTGCGCAGCATACAGAAGACGGCCTCAACATGTGCTCGTGAGCAGGCCAGCAGATTATCGTCGAGGATGTTCCAACCGTCTGCGATCGACGGCAACGGAGTCGCTACCGGATTCGTTTTCCAGACCTTACAGAACCAACAGCGGCGTGGACAGCCGCGTGATGTAATCGTGTAGCCGTGTTTGAGGTATCGACCAGGAACAAATTCGAGTGCCGCATCACCGTATGCAGGGCCACCCACTTTTACTGCTGCAACGTGCCGCCATTGCTCGGCAAGCTGTTCCGCCCGTGGGACATCCCACGAAAACGCTACAGAGATGTGTACCTCATCGGCTTCGTCGAACAAGTCCGGCGCGCGGCAAACAGCAAGTTCATCATCAGGCGTTGCCTTTGTCCGCCGAGGAAAAACACGGATCAGCCTCATGCCACGACCTCCGGCTTCATGAACACGCACCAGTGTGTCTTTCCATTCGGTGATGTCGGATGGCCGAACAGGGGGGGGTATTGCGCGCATGCGAGGGCCTCGCGCTTGCTAATCTGGCACTCAGACCATTTGAAGATCAGAACGCCGTCTCGATCGAGAACCCGGAAGCACTCAGCGAATCCACGGCGCAGATCGTCCTGCCAGTCCTTCCCGAGTTTGCCGTACTTCGCGGCGAGCCAAGAGCGCGGGCCTGCGCGAACCAGGTGCGGCGGGTCGAACACCACCAGCTTGAAAACCCCGTCCGGAAATGGAAGCGCGCGGAAATCAAGCGTGATGTCCGGATGAATATTGAGTGTCCGCGTTCCGTCCGCTCGGCCATGTGAGCGATCTGTGACGGTAATCGTCTCGCTACGCACATCACCGAATACCACATCCGAGTGCTGGCGGTCGAACCACATCATCCGGGAGCCGCAGCATGGGTCAAGGATTCTCACAACCCCACCCCTTCAATTCCGTCGAATTCGCCTGCGATGGTGGACTCATTATCGGAGTGAGCGGATAGAAAACCTTCATCTCAAGCGCCTTGGCGATGCGATGCTCCAGCCGCGCACCTTGGGATTTCCTCCACCCAGGAAGCATCTGGATCATGTTGCAGCAAGCAAGCGCGGAAATGTCCGCGCGCAAGCACTCAGCGCGAGTTTTGTTTTCCACGTCCTTGTTTATCTCGGCAGGATTCCACACAACGTACCCAAGCTCGCGCAGGCGTTTTGCTTCTGCCAAAAATGTTGGAAAGTTACGATCCGGCAACCCTGCCATCGGGCCGCTCACATAGACATGGGCATTGAAGAACTTCACGTCTCAACCTCGCCAAGTACCACGAGTGCGTGTAATGGGTCTATCGGCCATGACGGAAACTTTTTGCAGGCGGGCTGAACCTCATCCATTACGGTTTCGATAATATCGTTCATTCCTGCTCTCCTTTCTCCGCCTGCTGGCGTGTAAAATGAAGCCAGCATAATTTATAATCCGAGCCGCGTTCATCACTCGCTTTTGCTTTCGATGGCAACGGGACGGGGCATTCATGTTGTCCTTCGTAGCGACATCAAACAATCATGATGTCCGAACATACTGGAATTACACGCCCGTCCGTAAGGTGCAAAGGCTGGATTAGCACGTAATACTGCCTTGTGTCGCTTAAACTGGATAAACCTGGTCTGTAAAAAAACTTCAGAGCAATACTTTCCGCAAATTTCGCAGTTCCCATATTGATGAGAGTTTTTTTTGTAGAGGTTATTTTATAGACAAACATTACAAGCCTCGCATTTCAAAGGAAAAGTACATGGTAGATGTGATTCTACCCCCTAAGCGTGAGAAAAGCAATAAATTTTTACTGCTTTTGTTTTTTCGCGCCCGCGAAAATCTCCAGCGGTTTTCCATGCTGGAGTTCAGATCTACCTTGTTGAAAGCGATGTGGACGGCCAAAAAAATGCTCCCGAAGGAGCACGCTGAGAGGGGAGTGTTTTACCGGCTACCTGCAACCTTGCCAATCAATCCGCCTATTGTTTCCTGAATGTCGGCGGGCAACAACACCATCTTGGCATTGTCGGAGCCTGCCAGCTTCTGAACTGCGGAAATGTACTTTTCCCCAAGCAAATAAAGCATGGGGGTAGGCTCCGTGCCGACTGAAGCCGTGACGCGCCGGATCGATTCGGCGGATGCCTCGGCCAGCGTGACTTGCGCGTTGGCGTCGCGGCGCGCGGCCTCTAACCTGGCCTCGGCTTCGAGGATAGCCGATTGCTTTTGCCCTTCTGCGCGCGTGACCATCGCCTTGCGCTCACGTTCGGCGGCAGCCTGCATTTCCATCGCTTTCTGCATCGAGGCCGAGGGTTTGATGTCCTGGATTTCCACCGATTTCACGGTCAACCCCCAGTCGACGGCCTCATCAGCAATGCTCTCACGCAAACGCGCCTTGATCTTGTCGCGTGAAGACAACGCCTCGTCCAGTTCCATCTCACCCGCGATGGAACGCAGGGTTGTCATGATGAGATTGCGGATTGCCTCCGAGAAGTTGGTGACGCCGTAGACGGCCTTCACCGGGTCGGTGATCTTGATGAAGGCAACGGCATTGATGAAGATGACCGCGTTGTCCCGCGTGATGACTTCCTGTTGCTGCACATCGAGAATGATGTCCTTGGTAACGAGCTTGTAGGCAACCTTGTCCAGGTAGGGAATCAGGAAATTGAGGCCGGGCAGCAGGGTACGCTGATATTTACCCAAGCGTTCGACGATCCATTCTGTTCCTTGAGGCACAAGGCGGACACCTTTGGCGGTCGTGACGAGCGCCAAGATCAAAATAGCGATAGTGATGATAAAACCTGCTTCGATGTTCATGTGCGATGCTCCTATGGTAGAAAAAGGCCGCTTTTAGCCAACAACGGCATCGGCGTCCTCTATGCTTTCGTTATCCTGAGAAAGCTACCTTCAACAGAAATGAGCTTGACCCGCGTACCGATAGCGATTTCGGTGTCTGACGTACAGGGCCATTCCTCTGCGCCAAGAATCGGGCGCTGAAAACGTACCTTGCCACGCTGAAAGGGGGCTGTTTCGACAACCAGCAGTCCGACTTCGCCAATGACATCGCCTGAAGCTGTGCCGATCCGGGTTTTGTTCTTGATGCGGCTAAAGACACGAAACCACAGTATCGTCATCCCTACCGAAGCAATGACCCAGAGCAATATTTGCCCGGTAAACGGAAACCCAGGCGCGACAAACAACAACAGACCAACGATGATCGCACCGAGCCCGAACCAGAGTACGAAAAAAGACGGCATTGCCAGTTCCAGCATAATCAAAGCGATTCCGCCAACGATCCAGTGCCACCACAGAATTGTCATCAGTTTTACCTCCAAAAATTAGAGTACGGCCTGCACATAATTTTACATAAATTTTAAGTAGGTAGCAATATATTTTTTATACTTTCCTTATTTTCGCGCCCGCGAAAATTTTACTGTTGAGATTTTCAGTTACCTTTTTGATCGGAGTGCGTGACAAACCTTGGCTCTCGGGGTTTTTCGGAGATACTGATGATCTTCGGGAACCACCAAAAAAAGAGGAATTGTATAAAAAGAACGCGCGCCTTAGCGCGCGGGGTGTGGGGCGTAAGCCCCACGCGGAGCGAAAGCGGTGGGAAACCCCTGGAGCGATGTGGGCAAAGCGCGGAGCGCGGTCGGCGTAGCCGATTGTCCATATTGCGCCGGGGTTATCCACGGCTGAAGCGGTGGTCAAAGCACGGTGGTAAGGTTACGACGGTTTTGTTGGCGTTAAAACGTTTACTAGGTTTGTTAACCGCGCGCGCGTGTTAACAAATTGAAAATCACCCTGAAAGGCGCGTGGTTGCTAGGTTTTCAAAATGTGAATGTGAGTGATAGCCGGTACAGGGTGTGCGTGATAGCCGGTAAAAACGTGAGTGATAGCCGGTAAAAACGTGAGTGATAGCCGGTCGTGGTTGTTTGCTGTGGATAACTTTTTTAGGCATGTAAGTTGCGTAAAATGCACGATTTCAGTGTTAATCGCGGCTGTTTTTTTGAGAATGGCATATTTTTTTCAGGCCAGAACCGAAAAAAACGTGAGTGATAGCCGGTAGCCTCTCAAGCAAAATCGAGGAATGTGAGTGATAGCCGGTAAAGTGTGCGTGATAGCCGGTAAAAACGTGAGTGATAGCCGGTAGCCCACTCACGGCTGCCTGTTGAAAAGTAGGAAGTTATCCACAACGCTTGGTGATGTTGTCGCACCGCTCAAGGCGTTGATACCAGCCAAATTCGTTCTGCCCTACCAAATGTTTTGATAGCCTTGCTCCGTTCCGGGTGTAGAACACCACTTGGTGAGGTTTCGTTTTCGTATCGAGAGCCACGCGGTACTCAGGCAAGTTGTCTTCCGTGATGATTTTCCGGATCTCTCGCCGCAAGAACCTAAGCTCTTCGACCGAACCTATCTTTTCGCCGAGTTGGTCAATTCCGATTTTCCATACAGCTTGATGACCACAATGCTTGCGAGCAATCTCATAGAGGCGGCGAGCAATTGCGCTGGTCAAACGATAGTAGTCAGGATCAAGAGTCAAAACCTGAAAATGTAGGACATTTTCATAAAACCACTTCGATAACCTGATCTGGAACTTTGTTACTCTGATTATTTCACGCTCAATGGGTTTGCCCTTTGAAGTGACCCCCTTCGCTTTGCGTGACTTTTTTGAAGTGATGCGGAAGGTTTCGATCAGGCTAAAAGGCTCTGTGGTTTGCTCATCGTCTGTCGTTGGCCTTGTTGTTACGATTTTAGTTCCGTTTAATCTGTTGAGCATATCCAGTATACGTTCAAATGATGCCCGTCCATCACCTCTCGCAGTTGTTTTCAGGAAGTCTGATGCGTCAATTTCTATGTCCCGAGAAACGTGTTGTTTGTTGTTCTTGGCCGCGATGAGTTGTGAAGCGGCGTAAAGTAAAAGGTCTTTGTCGAAAATAGTAGCCGCACCGATGGCAGGGGGGGTTATGCGAACATATACGTCATCCCTCACATATTCGCGTACCCTGAGATCCGGGTTTTTCGAGAGCGCGAAAATTGGAAGCCCCATAGATGCTACATCGTCTTTGACGGGCACGGGAGTCAAAACGCAAGAGAACAAGTCGCCCTGGAAAGGCGTGTCCGTTTCGTCGGCACGGTCGGGGAGTTCTACTAATGATGACATGATGATATACACCTATAACGACGAGTTATTCTGAAGCGCCCAAGACAATAAACATGGCCTCGTGGAATCGCTCGGCCATGCTCCAAACCCTGTCGACGGAAGCCTGCACGGATTGACGTGAGCAACCGTTCTGTTCCGCAAGCTTGCTCATCGCCACACCTTCAACAAGATGTTGCCGCGCCATCTCGGTGCGATCTTCTCTTGCTACACCAAGAAGCAACTGTACGGCGTCAAACTGCAACTGCGACAACCGTCTCATAAATTTCCCCTGCAATCCAAGAACTTGGATTTTAGGGGAAACTACCGCATCAGGTAAAATCATCGAAGAGTTTGCGCGCATCGAACACTCCAGACGAAACAGCGCCCTCAACGAAAGCAGCCAATCGGAAAGCGGGGCATCCCGTACCGCCGAAGTGCCCCGAAGAAACCCCCGCAATGATGTCCTTGGCGAGATTTTTGGTTTTTTTGCCCAAATCGAAATCCTGGCGGAGATAGCTGTACACTTGCGAAGCGAGTCCGTGTTTGCGGAGAGCTTCTTTTGATGAGCCGGTTTCCTTCAATGTCATGTAAATTTCATTCAGGACTTGCGTAACGGGCAAAACGGCTTCAGGCTGCGGCACATCGCTTTTCTCTTCCTTGCCATCCACGAAGGAGGGAGACACATCGGGGACGGGCTTCAACGCGCGCTTGCTGGCGGGATTTTTCACCTCCACCTTCGCGGCCTCGACCAGTTCGCGCGCATTGACAGCGCCTTTTCCAGCTTCCAGTTTCTCAATTACGGAGGCCGCAACCCGTGGATCGCGTTTTTCAACTTGCTTGAGGCCCGTGATAACCTCTACGTCTGCTGATAACCCTTGTGAGATGAGGCGACCCGTATGCTCGGGTAGTTCGAGCAGTTGCATTCTCTTGGATATCCAGCCCCGGCTTTTCTTGGTTGCCTCCATGACCGCTTCGATGTCGCCATTGAATTGGTCGTAATATCTTTTGACCTTGTTCGCTTCTTCGAGTATTGCCAGGTTAAGCCGGTGAATGTTCTCTGCGAGCTGTAACCTCTCGGCTTGCTCATCCGTCAGTTCACGCGCCTTGGCGCGGAGTTGCGTCAAGCCCTTGAGCCGGGCAGCGTGAAAGCGGCGTTCGCCTGATACCATCCGATAAGGTTTTGGATGGTCGGAGGGCATGATGCGCAGAAAGATGGCGTGTATCTGGTACTCGACTAGGCTATCGCCCAACTCACTCAATGTCTGATCGCTCTCCTCCATCCGCGAGCGTACTTGGCTGACAATCTCGATGTCGTCCAAGTCCACCATGATTTCTGGCGCATCGCTTTGCTCAAACAGAGTATCAACCCCGCTTCTTCCGCTTTGCGCAAGGGCGGCGCTGACTGTGTCGAGCAAGCCCGTTCTTTTTCTTTGTTGAGTCATTTCATTCCTCGCTCAATGATGTTGTCACATGCGGATCTCCATGTGTCCGCGATGGAGGGTTTCTGTGGGCTACGGGTGAGATTGGCTGTGGGGAGTTTCCACACGGGCAACTGTTGCATAATGGCCTTGGTAACAGTCTGCCGTTGGGGTAACTCGTCCGGCAGAACCAACCTCCCATACCGTTCGCGCAGATCGGCGATAGCCTGCTTATCTTCCATCGACCTGTCGTTGTTCCTCATGATTTGGATGCCGATGTGCCGCAGACGCTGATTGAATCCTTGTGTCCGCACCACATGAATTGTCGAGAGCAAATCGCCCGCGCCCGCAAGCTCGAAAAAACCAATGGTAAGCGGCGTGACCACCCCATCAGCGGCGCTTAACGCAGCCATCAGTCGCAGACCAAGCGACGGAGGGGTGTCAATCACGACCAGATCGAAATCGCCAGCGTATTTGCGTAACGCCTCCCTGGGGTGGCGGATGACCTCGTTTTCGGCCTTGTCAATGGTCAAGAGCCGGTTGTCCGCACGCACAATGGAAAGGTGCGAAGTGATTGCCTCTGGCGTCAGGTATTGTTCTGTGTCGAAAAGGTGTGAAGCCTGAAGATGCGGCCCGCGCCCACTCTCGGCACTTGGTGGAAAGGACAGAGAGAGCGAACCCTGATTATCCATGTCGACAAGTAGCACCCTCAAGCCTTTTTCCAGAGCGCGATGCGCCACATGTAGCGCGAGTGGCGTTTTGCCTACCCCCCCCTTCTGGTTGGCGATAGCGATGGTTTTCATTCTTTGGGTTCCTTCGGTTTTCCACCCAGTGGCGTCATGACACAGATGTCACTGCTATGGATTTCCGTGACCGGGCGCTCTACGCCGTCGTCCCCTCTCCTCGGTCGGGTTTTGAGAGTCCCGACAACGCGGACAAGCACGCCTTTTTTGAGTTTTTCGCGGGCATCCTCTGCCGCGCGCCCAAAGACCACCACGCGATGCCATTCCGTCTCTTCCTGGGCGGACGGCCCCTTGTCGTTCGTTGCGACGGAAAAGCTGGCGACGGTCTTTTTATCCGCCGTTGAACGAAATGTAGGATTCGCGCCGAGATGCCCCACGATCCGTACAAAATTTTCTGACCTTGTAACCATAGCCCTCCCTCCAGTGGAGAAAAAACAACCGCGCACGACCTAAACGAGCATCACTATGACACATTTTTCGGGAAGTGTAAATAAAAATTTATTGCACACAGAAAATATGATACGCTCTCAGTCAAGCGAGGGCGGTCTTGGGCAAAAATTTTCGCGCCCGCGAAAATGAGATTTTGCTTGCTTGGTGCGCAGATCGCTAGTCTCAACGCAATTTTCTATCACCTGAAAACATGATGAAAACCATCCTGGTAGTCCTCTTGTCTGTGAGCCTTGGTTGCGCCTCCGTGATGGCGCAACAGCCTATGCCGCCGAATGCCAAGTTCGAGGTAGGCTTTTCACCGAACGCGGGTGCGCTTGATCTCGTCTTGAAGGGGATTGGCGCGGCTCAAGAATCGGTTCTGATGGCTTGCTACAGTTTTACAAGCAAACCCGTTGCAGATGCGCTCGTTGCCGCACACAAGCGCGGCGTCAAGGTGCAGGTCGTAGCGGATGGAAAACTGAACGCCCCAAAAGAAAAATATTCCGCCGTTCGGTTTCTTGCCAACCAGGGCGTCCCAGTACGCCTGAATGATAAGCACGAGGCGGCGCATCACAAATTTTTGGTGTTGGACGAACGACACGTGGCAACGGGCAGCATGAATTACAGTGCCGCTGGCGCTTCCAGGAACGCAGAAAACGTTATTTTGCTCTGGAACGTAAGACCCTTGGCAGACCAGTACATTGCCGAATGGAAACGGCTCTGGAGGGAAGGGAAGGATGTTAGCTCGATGTACTAATCTTGCAGTACAGTACATGCAAAAGGGCTATAATCGTCGAACGGATACGGGCACAGCGTCAAAGGAATGGAACCATGCGGACACCCGAAGAACAGGAAAAATGGCGCAACAATTTCAAACAGGCCAATGCCTCCCTCGCGCTGGAAGGCATGGTGATGGATGAACGTGATCTTGCGGATCAAGAAAAAGCCATCACCGGCGAGTGGTCGGTCGACAAATACCTGGCCGAAAGCCTGCGCCAAGCCCGTGAGATCGGACGCCAGCGCAGGAGCAAACCGTGAAATGGGACGATTATTTCTATCCCGGCACAGAAGTTTTGCGGAACAAAGCGGATCTGACAGACCCAGACGCACTGAATCACTTTGAACGCAAGGCCACCGGCATCCGGGATGCCGAACTACGAGGAAAGCCGATACTCGGCGATTTCGATCTGAAACACATGCAAGCGATGCACAAGCATCTGTTTCAGGACGTGTACGAATGGGCGGGCGATCTACGCGAAGTCGAACTGAAGAAAGGCCGCAGTCTTTTTACATTCAAAGCGTTCATGCAGCGTGATGGCGCGGCGCTCGGAAAATTTGTCCGAGATCAGCACTACCTCCGGGGGCTGGACAAAGCCACGTTTGCGAACCGGCTGGCTGAAGTGTACGCACGTATCAACATATTACATCCCTTTCGTGAAGGCAATGGACGCGCGGCGCGCGCATACCTGGCACAGATGGCTCACGAGGCCGGCTACTATTTCGCGTGTGACAAGATTGACCGCAACGAATGGAATCTTGCAGCGGCCGCTTCGGGGAGCGGCAACTTTGGGGGATTGTGGGTCAATCCTGCCTTGCGTGACATGTCGCCAATCAGCCATATCATCCTCCAAAACACTTGGTCTGAACGAGCCCGTGCGTTCGAGCACTGGCCGCGCGAGCGGGCGCTTGCGGCATTCCCAGACCTTGATGGTGCGCTGGCGGCGCGGGACGAAGCGCGTCGAACGGGGCAACCGGAGGTAGTCGAAGAGATTGCCCGCAAACTGCATGAAGGCCAATGGATAGAAGGAACAAAAGACCAATCGCATGAAGCCGTGCAGCTCGCCGTAAATGCCTACGGGTTATCTATTCACAATATAGACGAATTGCCCGGAATCATGGAGGGTCGTGTCATCGGGGTTTCTTCGCACCATGTAGTCGTGCAGGTTAGTGACACCGTGGCGCACTGTATCGAGCGCGCGCGACTGGATCGCGCCGTTTACGCGCATGACCGAATCAGCTTCTTGCAGGGCGAAAGCAAGACTCACGTTTTCGAGAAAGGCAAAGAATTCCTGGGAGTTCTGTTTTCAGGCCGTGAAGTGGAAACGATTGACTACATGAAGAGTGGGGCAGGGGAGGGCGGTCGTTACGACCTGCGCATTACCTTTCCCGATGAGTCCGTGGAAATGCGGACGAACGTTGGCCACCATGAACTGAAAAACGTTTTTGGCGAAAAGCACGCAAATTTTCTTGCCGCCAAAGCCGAAGAGGGTAGGGGGGTGCTCTCCTGCCGCGAAGCATTGCCTGTTTTTGGCGGTGAACAGGTTACGGTCGGAAGAACTTACACCGGCCCGATCCTTTCCGATAATCGTGAAAGAATCATTCAGTTGACGAACGAGCGCCAAATTGTGGTTCACGAACGCACGCATCTGAGCGGGGCCAATACGCAGTTTCAGGTGGGGGACAAGGTATCCATCTCTTACCCCTTCCAAAACGTAGGTCTGGTATGTAAAGAACCCGCCCTCAAGTCGCCGGAACTTGCCAAAGAGGTCAGGCAGGCAGAGCGCCAGACACCGTGCCTGGGTTGAATTTTCGCGGGCGCGAAAATACGTTTCTTTGAATAATTTTATTGACAGGAGTTGAACGATGCCCAATGAAGCCCTTGAAGAACTCAATCACGCGCTCGCATGCTCGATGATCGGAGAGATGATCAGCGCCCAGGTTGCGTTGCTCTACCCGGCGGACGGCATAAAACCTGACGATGCGACGGTCGCGCAGATTGAATCACGCATCCGGGCGTACAAGGAAGAACGTGATGCCTTGGGCGACGCCGAATCAATCAATGCGGTCATCACGAAGTATGGGCCGTTGGTGCGCACGGAGCGCAATAAGGGAGAACCGAAAAATGCCTGAAGAATTTGTATGGACTGAACGGCAGCGGAAAGCCTATCTTGATGCGTTGCAAGCCTCCGCCGAGGCCAAGGCCAGACAAATGCTGGAACCGTCGCCGTATGAACGGATGGCGATTGATGCGCTAAATGATTCGCAGGCGCAAGAACGTCCGCGCGCAGTCCTGTTGGGCGGGCAGCCGGAACTGGACTGGTCGGAAATGGAACGCGGAGCCATTGGGGGTTTTCGTGAACAAGGCGGAGCGGTGGTCGTCACCCCGGCGCGCATTCATGAGGCTCACCCTGAGTTTTCCCGGCTCCTGAGAGAGTACCAATGCAAAGCATTTGAGCGAATCCGCCCGGATGTCAATGTCTGGAGCAGGCGGCTCATTGATACGGCCTCGGCAAACAAGCGCAACCTGGTGGTGGTCGGCGCCCTGGATGATCCCGCCAAGGCCACGGCGCTGGCGAAGCAACTGAAAGAAAGGGGTTACGAGGTCGAAGTCAGGGCAAAGGCCATCAATTATGATGTGGCCTATGCCCGATCCCGCTTTCTTTTCGAGAAAAGTGTGAGCGAAACGGGGGTGGGAAACTTGGTGAGTCGCACGGAAAACGACAGGTCAATCACTGGCCTGGGGCAATCGGTTGCGGCGCTCGAACGTGACAAGCTCGTGGACGCAGTAAATCTTTATGGAAGCGAGGGGCTGCTCTACCAAAACCATCTTGAGGAAGGCCAATGGAAGCAAACACCTGAAGCCGGAAAAGTCTTTGGGGGTGAAACCGGGCGGGCACTGGATCGACAGGAACACATCGAGCACATCTTCACGCTGGATGAATGCCGCAAGTTTGCCAATCTCCGGGAGGGCGCGCGCGATGGTGTCCGGTATGAATTGTGGAGTCAACACAGCTTGTTCACCAGTTTCGACAATGTTCCGGATGCCGCGCGGGCCTTTCACAAAACGCCCACGGAGTTTTGCCCCTCGATCTGGATGGCGTCTGAACAGGAACGCACAAATATCGCCTTCATCGAAGCGACTCCGAAGGGGGAATATCGAATGGAAGTGCATGATCTGGAGTTTGGCCGTGCGCTCGAAGCCGCGCAAACGGGCAAATGGGACGACTACGTGTTGCTTGGCGACAGAGCGGTGCTGGCGGATCAGTTCGAGCGTGCACGCGACAATCTTGTGCGCTATGACAAAGGTGAAATCGTTGCTTCACGAGAAGCATTGCCCCACATGGGCAATGTTTACGAAGGAAAGATCGTTCTGGCCGACGGTAAACGGGTGTTACAGCAAACCGACGGCGGAATCGTGCAGCACAATGACAATCACATCAGCGGAAAAAAACTGGAACCAGGCCAGCATGTCACCATTGACTACCGGTTTGACAAGATTGGGTTTGTGAGCACCAAGGCTGACCTGATGATAGGCCGTCAAGAGAAGGAGCATCAACGACAGTATCAACCGTCCTTCGGGCGTTGAGCATGGAACGGTCGGGTAGAGATCCGCCATGTCCGTAGAAAAGGCCCCCCAAGGGACGGCGCTGGACAAAGAAATGGCACGGTGGCAGAAAGCCGTTGCGGGGTTTAAGCCAGGAAGAAAAGGCTACTCCGCACGGATGAGCACGCCCGCCGTGCTGCAAGCAATGGGCGAAAGAAGCAAGGAAATCGAACTGCCCAATGCCTACCTCGACAAGATCATCCGCAGGCATGGCGACATACCAACAGAAGTATTGTGGAACCTGCCCGCACTACTACACGACCCGCTCTTTGCGTATCCGGCACGGCAGGGCGGAACAAACCTCGTGCTTGAAGCGATTACAGGTAAAGGCGAACCGATTATCGTGGGCGTACGCGAGGGTGTTGTACGAACGATTACGCCAATAAACCATGAAGCGAATCGCGGCGGATGGGAGATTCTGCGCGAAAGAACCGAAGCGGCACTGAGAACGGAACCCGGCAAGCTGCCGTCCCGTGCATACGCGAGGCTCGAAAACAATGAAGCCGCGTGGTCAGGGTGGTCTGACTTGGCGGCTTCGACTACGGCAGAGAACGGGACGGCATCCCTCGGTCTGTTGTTCCGCAGTAGGAGCAATGTAATCTCAAACAAAACGCTTGTCAAGAAGCACGGCGAAAATTATTACCAATCCGCATACCACGGAAGCCCTTACCGCTTTGATAGGTTCGGCCTTGAGCACATCGGAAGCGGAGAGGGCGCGCAGGTGTATGGTTGGGGGTTGTACTTTGCGGGAAATAGAGAAGTAGCGGAATATTACAGGCGAAAGCTTTCCTTTAATGACAGCGAAATTCAGGATTTAGCGGAATTTTTTATTGATCGCGCAGACGGTAATGACAGACTGGCAGTGGAAGACCTGAAACTTGCCGCTGTATGCGCACATAGCAAGGATCGCAAGAAAAATTATTTAGATGCTGCGGCATGGATAGAGGGCGGAAAAATCAAAAGCAATCCAGGGCAAACCTACAAAGTCAACATCTCAGAAAACGATGTGCTTCTGGATTGGGACAAGCCCTTGTCTGAACAACCGGAGAAGGTACGTGATGCCTTGATGTCGAGCGGACTAATGGGCGATGGGCTGAATATTGGCGATTTCCCGCAAGGCGTTGCCGGTGGCGGTATGTATAAAGCACTGGTACGTGAGAAAGGCTCGCCACGCGCCGTTTCTGAGTACCTGAACGCAATGGGCATCGAAGGCATTCGCTACCTTGATAGCTCCAGTAGAGGCGATGGTGCAGGCACATACAATTATGTTGTTTTTGATGACAAAACAATCAATATTCTGGAAACGTTTTATCAGAACCAGGCGCTGCCGCGCGCCTCGTTCAATCCTGTTACGCTGACCATTGCACTGACGCAAACGGCGGACTTGTCCTCCTACCTGCATGAATCCGGGCATCTGTTCCTGACCATTCAGACGGACGTATCGACCCAGCTTGCGGCAAAACCCGAAGCAACCCTGACGGCGGGCGAGCGGTCGTATTTGGCGGACACCAAGGCGCTTCTTGACTGGTTCCGTGTGCCCTCGCTGGAAGCGTGGAACGCCATGAGCCATGAAGAAAAGCGGCCCCACCATGAGAAATTCGCCCGTGGTTTTGAGCAGTATTTGCTTGAAGGCAAAGCGCCAAACGATCAACTGCGTGGGGTGTTCCAGCGCGCCTCAGACTGGCTGCGCCAAGTTTATCGAAACCTCCGTTCACTTGACGTAAGACTTCCGACAGAGGTTCGCGCCGTCTTTGATCGCATGTTGTCAGCCGACAATCGACCTCAAGCCCCACCGGAAGGAGCCCATCAAGATTTGAAGCAAAACATCATTGCGCAACTGAAGGCAACCGGGCAATTTTCGCCGGAAGTTTGCCAGGTCTACGCGGCAATCATGGGGTCGTACTATGAAACCTCGGCTGCGCGCATCGGGGTTACGCCGAAAGCGTTCTGGCAGCAATACTCGCCGCGTATCGTCACAGAAGAGGAGTACAATGCTAATGTGCTACATCAAAAAGGAATGCGTGATGACTACACCCTTGACTCCTTCGGCCTACCCAATACAGGAAGAAACGCTGGTCTCATGGAAACGGCTTCCAGCGGACGAAAAAGCGCCAGCCTATCGCGTGATGACGCCGAAGGCGAATACGGAACAAGAACCGTCCTTGTCTCAGAAAACACCCGACAACTCGGCATCGACAGAGTAACGACCATTCACGACGCGGCCCAGGCGCTTGCGTACCTGGGAAGAGGGGCTGTCGAGCGGTTCGATGCCCTTGTAACGGACGCGAACGGGAAACCGCTGGCTATTGTCGGGGCGTTCAAGGGAGAAAGTAACCAGGTTGGCGTTTATGTCTCAACAATTGCGAATGAAGCTTTTCGGGTCAATGGGGCAAGACACATCTGGTTTGCACACAATCACCCTAGCGGCGACACAAAGTTCAGCAAATCAGATGAATTGATACATCGTGATCTTACGGAGGCTTTTCGAGGAAGCGAAATCGAGCCGAAAGGGATTTTTGTTATTGGCAAAACAGAAGGAAATGGGCGTGCGTGGGCGTATGAGCCGTCTAACGGTCGTTACGAGGATTATATGCGCGGCGTAACAAGCGCGCCGTCATCGGGCGCAAGCGTGCCTGTCGTAGAGTGCGAGATTGACGCAGAAAGGAAGCTTGGGCCTCAGATTACAGACTTCAAGGAGGCAAAAAGCGTTTCCCGGCAACTGTCGGGGGAAAACGCAGGCATTTTGCTGTTGTCAAAAAAAAACATCCCTGTTGGATTTGTCCCCGTTAAACCGGGAGAAACGGGAGAACTCCGGCGCGATGGCCGTATGGACGCCCTTTATCGCGCGCTGTCAATATCGAATGCGGGCGCAGTCATCATTGTCAACAATGAAAGTCTTCAGCCGAGGGAAATAGAAAACCTGGCCGGATTTTTCAATGCGCACGGTGCTCGCGTCCTGGATGTCATTGAAAAAACCCCAGACGACACACTCTCCTGGACAGATCAAGGAAAGTTTTTTAATGCTGTCCAGTTCTATCAGGAACCTCGCGCCGTGTCTGATTCACTCAAGCCCGTGCTGTCGTCGGATAGTGTTCATGGGCCGACGAATGCAGCAAACCTCATCAAAAGGCAGGAATTCTCATCAGTCGACCGCCAAGCCGTTCAGGATATGGTGATCGAGGCGGTCGAACGAGATCCTGAAAAATTCCTGCGCGGCTACGTTGCGGATACCCGTTCTTTTGGGGGTCGATACATCAGCGCAGACCTCATGAAAGAGCAGTTTGACCAATACGCCATCTCCAGGGAAGGCCGAAACCGTTACAACCAGCCCGTTCATAATGCGGCGGCTGTGCTGGCCGCAGAGCAATTTCGTCGCATGATGGAGGCCCCGCCCGAGCCGGGACGCAATACCGTGATGTTCCTCACCGGCTGCCCTGGCGCGGGTAAAACGACCGCCGTGATGGAGGCCGGAGGGCTTCCGGGGTTTTGTCATGCAATTTACGAGGGACAGCTTTCCCGGCCGGAAACCGGGATGGAAAAAATTCAGCTTGCCCTCGATGCTGGCCACCAGCCGGTCATTGTGGCCGTCCATCCATTGCCGGAAATTGCCCTCTCAAACACGCTGAGTCGATTTGAGGGATACGGCAGGGGATCGAGTATTCATGCGATGGCCGACATTCAGGGAAACCTGCCGAACGGATTAGTTGAAATCCATCGCCGATTTGGGAACGCTGTCGAGCTACACATCGCGGACTACCGAAACCCCTACAATCCAGTGCGCTATAATGGATGGGAACACCTCTCCGTCCTGAGATCAGAGGGAAGCTATGACCAGATTAAACAACGGCTCGACGCCGCCCTCGAACGCCACCGAGCCGAAATCAGCGTATCAGCCTGGCGGCAAGCCAAGGGACTCGCGCCCGTCGAGCTCTCCCATCGAGAATTACATGGACAACATGCTTGCCATATGTCGCCGCATGGCGACGGCCACGGAAGAGGAGCGTCGGGCGACAGCATCCCGGCAATGTTGAGTGCGGAACCGCGCCGCACTTATCACGGCCCGATCCTGACCGTGGATCAATCGTGCGTGCTGCAAATAACCCCAGAGGGCTTTGTTTGCCATGATCGCGCGAGTCTAAGCGGGGCGTTGGCAATACAACCCGGAAAATCGGTTTCCATCCATTACCCATACGAACGAGTCGGCTTTGTGCGCGAAGCCGAGCGCGCGGCCATCGCTTCTGAAAAGACGTACCAATTACCGGGTCTCGCTCGTTGACTTGACACCGCGAGGAGAAGGGCAGTTTCGCGCCCGCGAAAATGCCCACACGCGCGTGAAAATAAAATATTGGTGACAAATACCCAGAAAAAAGAGCGAAATTTTCGCCACGGCGTTACCAAAGAAACGGCATAATCTAAAAAAATAATGTTGTATGGATAGCCAATAAGGATTATTTTTATGTAATACATAAAAATAAACTCCAGGCTATTCGCGCGGGGGGGGGGGTAATACCGAATATAGATAATTTTATTGTTTAACATTCGCTAAAAGCATAAAATCACAAAAATTCTAAAATTTTTTTATCTGGCCTACATGTCACTCAGCATCGGCATAAATTCTAAACGGGTAACTGTATAATATACGACATTATAATATCTTTAATTATATGAATGAGTTACAGAACGCATATATTCTCTTGACAAGAAAAATATTTAGGCATATCGTTTTGCGAAATGGTTTTTTGGGGAAAATGTTGAAATGACCAAATCCAACGGGCGAACGCCGTCAAGTCTCCTGCCCATGACCCAATCTCAGGTCGAGCAGTTCCTCAAACTTCAAGAGGGCGACATCCAAGCATCGCTCATAACGAAATTCGGCAAGTGGGCCCTGATGCTGACCGCGCGAGACGGCAAGCGCATCCAGGTAAACACTGAACGAGGAACCGAAAAAACATGGAAGCAGCTTGAAACCGCAATCAATTTTACGTTGAGTTTTGTTAAGCCCTCGAAGTTCGAGGTCATCGGAGTTGATTTCGTCGGCCAAATCACTCAAAACAACCAAGGAGCACCAAAATGCAAACCAAAAACATGAAATCAGTCTTTCTCTCCGTCGCCCTTGTCGCGTTACTGGCGTTTCCGGAGGTTGCGTTGGCAGCTTCCGGCCTGGGCGGAGTCACAGACTTTTTGAAGGAACTGGCCCGTGCCGTATTCCTGGAGTGGGGATATTACATCGCTCTTCTCGGCCTGGGCATCGTGATATGGGCTGGATACGCAGGCCACATGGAGTGGAAAAACGTCTTCAAGGTGGGCGTTCTGGTGGTTGTCTTCTTCGCCATTCCCGAATTCGTGAACGGTTTGCGAAGCAGCGCCAGCATGGGCTTCTGATCCAGGAATTGGCCATGTCCCTCGACGAAGACACCGTCTACGAAACACAGCTTGTCAAGGCGCGCACGATGCCGGACATGCTCGGCCCGTGGCCGATCAAGGCCGTCATGTTTGCACTCCTTCCGATCATCCTGAGTGTGTTGACGCGAGGGGCATGGCTGCCCCTGTTGCTGTTGCCGATTACAGTGCCCGTAGCCGCCTGGGTCTCACGCGACGATGTGTACATCGTCGATGTGTTGTTAGCCGCCACGTCACTCAAAAGCTCCCGGACAAAAGCCATATGGGGGATGACCCGCTATGTGCCCCGCTAAAGTCAAGACCAAACGCGTTGCCCCCTCCCCACTGAGTTTTTTCAAGGGTGGACTCGCCGGGTTCCTGGATCGTCATTTCGATCTCGGCCCGGTCACGCCACTCGCCCCCGGCAACGAACACGACGACGGCGAAATATCGTTGGCCTCGTTGATCCCATACACCGTTCCGTACGACGACCAGACAATCATCACCAAAGACGATGCACTCATCAGCGTCATGAAGCTGGGAGGCATCTACTCGGACTCACTCTCAGCAGGACGACTCAAAGGCTTTGCCCAGATGCGCAACACGCTCTGGCGGGCGATTGCCGACCCAACGATCACCGTCTACGCACACCTGATCCGCCGCAAAACGACGGAATATCCGGAGGGCGAAGGCGAGGTGTTCCTCTCGCGCGCCTTCAACCGAGCATGGCGACAAAACTTTGAGGATGACCCGTTTTATGTTAACGACATTTATTTGACGCTCGTATGCAGTCGTGTCCAGCAGCGATCCGGATTGGTTGGCGATCTAATCACCAGCATCAACAAAAAATTGAACCGGGTGACCAACGCGAAAGAAGACGATCCATTCCTTGAACAGTCCCGGAAAATGCAGGATTGCATCAGCAGGATCGTATTGATCTTGTCGGACTACGGCCCGCGAATTCTCAGAATTCAGAGGTGGCCGAAGTTCGACCAGCAGCGGGTCAAGGCGGCTCAGGCATTTTCCGAGTTTTTGCGCTTTGGGCTGCCCCGTGCCCCCTTCGTTGAGCGTTTCGGTTTGCAACCCGACTACAACGCCGACGATGTGCTCGATTACCTGGGCCCCGAAACCAGCGAAATCGAGAGTTTTCTGGCGTATCTGGTCAATCTGCAAGAGACACGAGTGGCGGTCACATCCGACCCGATTGACCGCCGCATCCTCCATTCGTCGGTCAATGCCAAGCTGCTCGGCAAATTCCTAGAAATCGAAAGCATCGGTTCCAGGCGGATCGCCTCGGTCGTGTCGATGGGCGCTTGGCCAGAGAAACCGAACGCCAGGATGTTGGACGACCTCCTGACGACGCCTGCCGAGTTTGTGATGACGCAAAGTTTTCGGTTCGTGGGCCGCTTGGAGGCGGACATAGAACTTCAGCGGCAAATCCGACAACTCGCAGCCAACGACGAAGAAGCCAACGAGGAAAACATCGAGGCATCCAAGGCCATGCGGGCAAACCTGCTCGCGGGCCGCGCCGTCGATGGTCTGCATCACTTCACGATTCTCGTGCATGTTGAAGCGCCCGCCGAAATCGAGAACCCCGAAGACAAAAAAAACGCAATAGAAGCGCTGAACGATGCCGTCAGCAAAGTCACCAAGGGGTTCTTGCGGATGAGTGTCAAGCCCATCCGGGAATACCTGGGCACGATGACGTTCTTTCTCTCGCAACTTCCGGGGCAGCATCCCAAGTTTATCGGGCGTCGCGGAACGATCACGAGCGAAAATTTCGCCGGGTTTTTTTCGATGCACAATACGGCGCGCGGGCGGATCGACGGCAACCTGTGGGGGCCGGCCATCATGCCTTTCCGAACCGTTACAGGATCGGCCTACCAATACAATTTTCATCGTGAAATGGACGGCATGGTTCCAGGGCACTTGGGCGTTGCCGGGAAAACCGGCTCCGGCAAGACGGCAATCGTGACGGCATTACTGACGATGGCCGACAAAGCCAGGCCGAAAGTCTTCTACTTCGACAATCGGGAAGGGGCCTACGTCTACATGATGGCGATGGGCGGGAAACACTACCGGCTCTCCCCCATTCGCCGGACGGGCTGGAATCCCTTTCAGCTACCAGACACCGAGGAAAACCGGCTGCTGCTGACCGACCTGATGCGCATGATGCGCGAATATCACGGGGAACGCGCCTCCGAGGCCGACTTTGAGCGCTTCAACAAGGCAATCAACGAAAACTACGATCTGCCCAATCCGAAAGACCGGCGCTTGCGCAACATTGCCTGGTGCTTTGGCAGCATTGATAAAAGCACCTTGGCCAGCTCGATGAAGGCGTGGTACGGCGATGGCGCGCTGGCCGGCATATTCGACAATGAAGAAGACAACATCGACTTCGGTCAGTGTCGCCACTACTGTTTCGAGCAGCGCGAATTGATCGTTGATGGCGTGGCGCGCAAGGAATTGCCCATCATGCTGCATTACCTGATGCACCGCATCACGCTCTCGATGAATGGCGATCCGTTCATTATCGTGCTCGATGAGGGGCAGAATCTGGTCAAGCATCAGATATGGCAGCAAAAGATCGACAGCCTCATCATGCAAATCCGCCGCAAGAACGGACTCCTGGTGTTCATAACGCCGGATGCTAGATACCTCTATGATCCGGTAGAGTCGATTCGCAAACAGTCCGCTTCGTTGCTCCTGCTGCCCGACAAAGAGGCGGAGCGCGGCGATTACGTTAACCATCTAGAACTGACGGATGATGCTTTCCGGTTTGTCCAGCAGGATGCCATGCCGCGCGACTTCCTGGTGAAACGCGGAGACGACAACATCCGGCTGAATTTCGACCTGGATGTCCCGAATCTGAAGCAATTCATCCCGATCCTTTCTGGGAATGAAAAATCCGCAAGGCTGATGCACGCAATCATCGAGGAGTTCGGCACGACCGACCCGGATGTTTGGGTGCCGGTGTTGATGGATCGCGCGATGGCGCAAAACACTCACAACCTACGACTGGTCGCCTAGTTTTTTCACTTTTTCGCGGGCGCGAAAATCTCAAAGGAGAACATCATGCAAACCAACTTCCAAAAAATCTTGACAACCCTTGCCGCGATTGCGCTTCTGGGCGTCTCGGCGAGCGCGTCAGCACAGATCCCAACGACGGACGGCGCCAACCTTGCGGCGAAGATTTCGTCGTATCAGCAGCAAATACAAGACTTTATGAAGCAAAGCCAGCAACTCCAGTCGTTGCAACAACAGTTGCAAACCGCCAAGAGCACTTTGGAAACCGCCAAAGAAAACGTCAACGCGGTCAAAGGGGTCTACAACTACGGCACGCAAACGATCAACGGCGTGCAAACCGTCATCGGCAGCGTACCCCGCAGTATGGATGATATGGTCAATATGGCCGGGGTCGGAAAATATGGAGATGATGCGCGAAAAATCGCCGCAGAACTTCAATCACTTGACAAAAAGAAGTACAGCGGATTCTACAGTTCACATCAAGGAATGATGTACGACCGCTCGATCAAGGCGACACAGGCCGCAATCCTGACGACGGATAAATCCATCGCCAACCTGAACAAGCATGTCGAAAACCTGAAAAGACTGGGGCGGCAGGTCGACTCCGCCTCGACCGTGAAAGAGTCTCAAGACCTCCAAAACGCCATCCAGATCGAAATGGCGGCAGCGAACACCAACCTCATGATGCTGCAAGCGGCGCATCTGAAAATTCAGGCGGAAATTAACAATCGGACAAATCAAGACGAACAGGATAAACAGATCCGAATGGAAATGCGCAAAGCCGCCTATGAAGCAGAATACGGGAAGCGATAATCATGAAGAGAGCCATACTTTACACGCTTGGCTTTGTGTTTTTTTGGCCCCTCATACCGTTTTATCTTCTTTTCCGCAATAGTCGCTGGAAGATTCTGACAGCATTGTGGATTGAGAGCCTAATCAACTGAGAAGGAAAACGATGTCCAAGAAACTCGCCCTGATGGTCTTTTTAGCCATTCTATCCACGGGCTGCGCCAGCAATTCAGCGGAGTTCAGAAAATCGCCATGCGCATGCAAGTACGAAACACTTCATGCTATGAGCACACACACTTCAACCGGAGAAATGCAATGAACATCAAAATCATTATTATCGCTGTGACGACTATTGTCACCGTTGCGGGTGTTGGAGGGGCTATTTACAACAAAACATCGAGCAATATGCCACACGATAACGTTACTCCGAAAATTGATACATCTGCTGTGATAGCAACCGAAGCTAAGGATGTCTCAATCAAGATTGAGGACGCACCAGACCTTGAGCGATGTGTTAGAAGATCAGTCGAACGACTCGGTTACCAGGGGATGACCAGAGAAAAAGCAACAAAAATGTGCAAAAGAAATTTTGGCATTAACTAAGGTGCGAAAATGGCAAACACTCTCATTGGCACTCTGAGAGGAATTGTAAGCGCTTCGGATACGTTTACAACAAACTTTCTGGGGCGCACATTCCCTGCGATGACAGATGTCATTTCGGATACCATTTTTTGGCTTTTTCTCATATATTGCGGCTGGAAATGGATGCAATTTTATCGTGGTGGGGTTGATATACTTGAAACTGTAAAAATCATAATATCTGTTGCAATGGTTTTCTGGTTTCTTAACTGGGGAGGCGGTGCCTCAATGTTGTATCAGGGACTGACTGAAGGTTTGGAAAAAATTGCCGCAGCAGTGTTAGCGGGCAGTGCTCTTTCCGGCGATACAACAACAATGATTGGAGCAATGGGAGATAATATTCTCGAGGTTGCTGATATGATGATGGGCGCAGGTATTACAAAAATTGGAATCGTTTTAGATGGATTAATTTTGTTCTTAATGACTGTTTTCGCGTTAGCAATTGCAGTAATCTACCTCGCTGTATGCAAAGTAGCGATAGCCATTACCATGTTGTTTTTCCCGCTTTTTTTGGCGTTCTTTATTTTCCCGGCAACCAGGCAATATTTTTATAGTTGGGTAAATGTGATGTTGAGCTTTATGTTTACGTATTTGCTTATGATCGCAATAGTTTCATTTTCCCTCTCGTCAATTTACACCATAATGGACGAAGGTTTTAAAGATCCTCACAGAATCGACATCAGGTTCGTTAATACGATAGGCGTACTTGTTAACCACCTCGTGCTCATTGTTCTGATGCTTCAAGTACGAGGTTGGGCCGCTTCGTTGACCCAAGGTCTTGGCCCAAGCGGTGCTGGCGGAAGGGCGGCTTCGTTTTTGACAACGGTAATCAAAGCCAAGATCGGTATGAAATGAGGTTCAACATGCAAAAAGATACACTCAGCGCAGGAAAAGGCACATTCAAAGGAGACTCCTCCGTGAAAGATGCCGACATCAGTGAACGCAAAAAACTCATCCAGGAACGCAACCGTTCGTACCTGGTCATCGTAGGCATGTTCGCAATTATTTTGGTTTTGACGATTGCCTTGGCGGTGTCGGTTTCAACAAAAGAAATCCAACCCTATCTTGTCACGGTCGACGCCACAACCGGGCACATCGTCAAAACGCAGGTCGCCACGCCCGAAATTCTGGGTGCGCATGAATCCGTTATCCAAAGTGAAGCGCACAACTATGTCCTTGCGCGTAATACTGCAGACCATTCAGACCGCCAGCGCATTGAAGATTACGTTGCAACCCATTCAATAGATGAAGTTAACAAACAATACAAAGGAAAAATGACCGCCAACAACGTGGACTCTCCCTACATTCGGATGGGCCCGCGCGGACGGCAGTCTGTCAAGATCAATGCCGTGTCGCCCACCGAAAAAGGCAGGGCACAGGTATTTTTTGAGACCTCTATCGACATCGACGGCAAACAAACCGAGAAGAAATTTTGGCAGGCGAACATGACTTACGTTTTCACCGGCGAAGCCAAACTCGGGTTTGACCGCCGATGGGTCAATCCCTTGGGCTACATCGTCACGAGCTACAGCCAGGACGAACAACTCGCAAAGCCAATCTCCTCGTCCCCCAGTACCGCATCTGCGGCCTCAACAAATTGAGGTAAATACAAATGCGCAAAATCTTGACCCTCCTTTTGGCCTTCGCGCTAATACATCCTGCCGCCCATGCCGAACGGGCCCCACGGCCCATATCAACCGACAACCGGATCAAACAGTTTTCATACACGCCGAATCAGGTGTTTGAAGTCCGGGGGACATATGGTTTCGTCATGTCGATTGAATTTGCAGACAACGAAGACATGAAAGGCGTATTTGTTGGCGACTCGGTCGCATGGCAGATTGCGCCGCGTCCTCCGAAGGGAAACCGGCTATTTCTTAAGCCGATGGAAGACAACGCCAACACAAACCTGACGGTCGTGACAGCACTGCCCGACGGAACGCAGCGCACCTATCTATTTAGCCTTGGCACGGCAAAAAAACAAACGGATACCACCTTTTCCGTGCGATTCGTTTATCCAAGAAACGATGCGTTTGCCAGTCTCCAGCCTGACCAAACCGGAAAAACGGAGAAATCCGTCGAGGGCGGCAGAGGGGCAGGTGGGTCGCCATCGGGCGTCTACATGTACAGCAACTCTTATTCGGTTGCCGGGACAGATGCCGCAAAAAGAGCCATTCGCTTACGCTCGGTTCACGACGATGGGCAGTTTACGTATTTTCGTTTTGAGCCCGGTTCGGACATTCCGGGCATTTATGTGGTTGGCGCAGACGGCTATGAGTCGACTGTAAATCAGCGCCGAGAAGGGGATTACATGGTCGTGGAGAAGGTTTCTGCCAAGTTCACGCTTCGACGGGATGCCCTCTATCTATGTATTCGAAATGATAAGCGCGCCCTCGAAGACAAGACCGCTCCATCTCGAATTACAACAGGCAACACGAACACAAATTCCTCGTTGATGTTTGGTGCGCACTGAGGACAAAGCCATGAGCAACGATAATGCCGCCCGCGAGAAAGAACTCCGGGAAATGGAAGCGAGTCAGCCACCCGACGCTGTTATTCGCCCCGACAAAAGAGCAGTTAACAAAAGGATAGCCAACGTCGCCGGGGCGGTGTTACTCGCACTGGCCGTGGTCGCTGTCTTCATTGCGAAAAATAACAAGGCCGAAGCGACGACTGGCGACAGGCCGCAAGAAATAGCCCCGGCGGAGATTAAACCCGCCGAACGAGTGGAATACAAGCCCGAGCCGCAGCCGGAGGAGTCTCAACAACTCGCCCCACAACAAATTACCGACGAAGAAGTAGACACCCGGCGCCAGGAACTGGAAGCCAAGTTACGCGAACTCGCCGAAGCCGAAAAGTTACGGCAGGCGCGACTGAAATCGCCCATGTTGATTGGCTTCGAGCACGACCCTCGCGCGACGGCAGCGGGCGACGGAAAATCGCCTCCCACGGCGCAAGAGGCGCAATCACTTGGCCGAGACAGCAATTCCATGTTTTTTGCCGACAACATCGGCAAAAAAGTCCCGACCAATACGCCCTACCAAATAGACAACCTCGAATACAAGATTTTGCAGGGCAAATACATCCCTCTCATCGTCGATCCTCGCGCGATCAGCGATCTGGCCGGCCAGGTGTGTGCCAGGGTGACTGAGGATGTTTACGGCACGCAGGGCCGAGAAAAGCTCATCCCCTGGGGCTCTCAGGCGTGCGGGATATACCGGGCCGAGATCAAGAAAGGCCAGACACGAGTTTTCATCGTCTGGAACAGGCTTGTCCGTGAAGACGGACTGGCCATCAATATCGACAGCCCCGGCGTCGATCAGCTTGGTACGGCGGGCATGGGCGGCGAGGTTGACAACCATTTCTGGCAGATTTTCGGCAACGCCTTGATGATCTCGATCATCGGAACCGGCGCGAGCACCGCAGGCGTGGGCGGACAGGACAACTACAACTCCGCGTCAATGGCGCGAGACAGCGCCCGCGAGGCATTTTCGGAGACGGCGACGAGCATTCTGGGCGAATACGCGAATATTCCCCCGACCATCATCACCAAAGCGGGAAGTTCGGCCCGGATTTACGTTCGGGGCGATCTGGATTTCTCACGCTACTACCTCGAACCCCAGGACAACGGAACAGGCGATGTCGCCGCCCAAGCCTACTTTGACAACTGACCGACGAAGAGTATCCGATGAGCGAATTTTCCATACCATCATTCCGCAAGAATCTGGGAGTTCTGCGTGATTGGCTCGACAACCCGAAGGCAACCGAACTTGTTGTCAACAGGCCTGGGGAGTTATGGGTCGGGTGGCAAGGGCAGCGTTACATGGAGAGCATCGAAGTTCCCGAACTCGATCTCATGACGCTTCGGTCTTTGGCTGACCTGATTGCAAGCACGACGGGGCAGGACGGCGACATCAGACGAAAACCGCTTCTCTCGGCAACCGTCCCGGTCGATCTTCGAGACGGCATCCCCCAACACGAACGAGGCGGGTATCGAGTGCAGATCGTCGAGCCGCCCGCCGTGGCTGAAGGAACGCTTGCGGTCGTTATTCGCAAGCCCGCCATGCTCGACTTTTCGCTCGATCTCTACGAAGAGCAAGGCGCGTTCGATACGGTCAACCTCAAGGAATCCGATGAAGCCGATGCGGATGACAGGCTCCTCGAACACTACAAGGCATCGCAATGGAAAGATTTTTTGAGGCTTGGCGTCCAGGCGCATAAAACCGTCATGATCTCGGCCGGGACGAACACCGGCAAAACAACCGCGCTGAATGCCATGCTCCGCGAGATTGATCCCCACGAACGCATCATCACGATGGAAGACTCGCGCGAAGTCAAACCCAAACAAAAAAACGTCCTGCATCTGCTCTACCCGCGCGGCGGAAAAAACGACACGGATGTCACCCCCATCGACCTGCTCGAAGCGATGCTGCGCCTGACGCCGGATCGTGCCATCGCCGGGGAACTACGCGGAGCCGAAGCGTTTTCGTTCCTGGAGCTCATCAACTCCGGCCATTCCGGTTCGATCAGCACCATCCATGCCGACTCACCCAATCTGATGTACGAGCGCCTGGCGCAAATGGTCATGCGCTACGGCGCGCAACTCACAAAGCCCGAAATCATTGATTACGCCCGTTCGTTGATCGATATTGTGATCCAGTTCAAGCGGGGGTCGAATGGTCGGCGCTACATCTCGGAAATCGCCTACAACGACGCTCGAATCGTGGACGGGGTGCGACTTTCCGGCAAAACCTATCAGAAAAAATTGGAGGTGGCCCATGCCGCATGATTTCGATCCGATGCGGGCCAGGGGAGAATTGTTCGCCGGGATAGGCTCGATTTTTTTGGGCTGCCTCATGTTTGGATCGATTGCTACCTCGTTTGGCAAGGTTGATACGGAGCAAATGCCTGCTGACGGTTCGCAGGAAATTTTGAAGATGGAGCCTGAGTCCAGCGATTACTTCGAGCAGCTTGTAAAACGATGCGCACCTGACGTACACCCACAAACGATGCGGGCGCTGGTGACAACTGAGTCCTCTCATAACCCGTACGCGATTGGCGTTGTGGATGGCGCATTGGCAAAACAACCTCGATCGCGCGACGAAGCACTCCAGGCCATCGAAGAGCTTGTTGGCAAGGGAGCCAATTTCAGCCTGGGTCTGGCGCAAGTCAACCGATACAACCTGGAGCGGTACGGGCAAACCTACGAAAGCATCCTGGACGCCTGCACGAACATCCGGGTCGGGGCGGACATTCTCAAAGAATGTTTTACACGCGCCATAAAACGGACGCAAAACGACCAGCAGGCCCTCCGGGATGCCCTGAGTTGCTACTACAGCGGCAATTTCCGGCGCGGATACGAACCCGAAAACGGTGGTAGCAGCTACGTCGAGCGGATCATTGCGGCCACATCGGAAAAGCCACCACAACGCCCTATTCCGGCCATTGATCCGGCGGCGAAGGTGTCCTCGCCCGAACCGAAAGCGCGACGGCGGGACAAGAAGGCGGACGACAATCAGGACTGGGCCTCCTTCGCGGAGGCGACTCTCATCACCGAAAAGGCGAAGGATACGCAAGCCCCATTGAACGAGTGGGCAAACTACTAACGGAGGAAACCATGCAAACAAAATTTTTTGCGATCACCGCATTTGCGCTTTTGCTGATCCCGATGGCGGGCGTTGCAGGTGAATACGATCCTGTCGACCCACGCACCTGGCCGGATACAAATGTCGTTGGTGAACAGGATCAAGGGGCTATTGCGCAGATGCGCTGTAGCGCGAACGACAAGAGCGACTGCGAACAGGTGTATCGGTATGCCTGCGAAGCACAAGGAAAATACGCTGCGTGTGACCTGTACAATGCCATGTACACGAAAAACGGCGAACACATCCAGCCGACTTCGGCCTCCGGTACGCAGAAGCCCGTGGGTAACACACTCATCGGAGACGACATCGAGCAGCGGATGGACCAACACAGCAAGGATGCGCTGGCTTGCGTCAGCGGCGATAAGAATGCCTGTGAGTCGCTGTCCAAGGAACTTGACAAAATCACGGAAGAAACGCGGGTTGCCGAAGCCTGCCTGCAAGGCGATAAGCAGGCGTGTGACGCGGCAGAAATAACGATAGAAGATCCACGGATCGTTGCCGCCTGTGCAAAGGGCGACGAGAAAGCCTGTGAGGAATTGGGGTTTGATCCTGCCGAAAGAAAAGCGGCTGCGGCCTGCGCCAATGGTGATGGAAACGCATGCAAGGAGCTCGGCATTGATCCGGAAGTAGAAAAATTAGCCGTTGCTTGTGCGCAAGGCGAGAAAAAGGCATGCGATGCTGTTGGAATGACAGAGCAAATGAAACTGGGCGATCAGATCAATGCAGCGGCGGAAAAAAAGTCGGACAAAGCCTGCAAGATGCTTCTCTGCATGTCAGCGGGTGGTCTCACATCTCCGAAGCAGTGCATGGATGGAATCAATGCGTTTTTCAAGATACGCAAAACGAAGAAAGGCCACTTTTCACCGAGTCGCACGGCAAGCGCCCGCAAGTCGAGGCTGAACAGTTGCGGCGATGGAAGCAAGAGCAAGGTGAATATGATTATCGCAAAATTCGGGCACCTTCCGCGTAGCCCATTCGGGTTTTATTGACCCCCTCTTCTACGCGAGTGGGTTGATTTTCGCGCCCGCGAAAAATTTGAACATGAGGGTAGAAATGCTTAACAATTTTCAGTTCAAACAGCGCAAGCTGATGAATCCGCTCCGGAAGATCTCGCAGTGGTTTCGTCAGCTTCCGTGCTGGCGGGCGTTGCGTTGGAGTACGTGCGTGATCTATGTCGTTTGCATCAAAGATAATATTATCCTGGAGACGCAGGAAGCCTCAGTTGCCATTAAGACGTTCTTAAATTTACCGAACGAACAGTTTCCAAAACTATTTCGTGTGATAGGGTATCACATCGGATATGTAAATCAGTATCAAGTTTCTCAAGTTGGGCGGACATTGTGTGCAAAGGCGCGGGTAAAATCAAAACTGATTACCGAGCATTACAAACTCGTAGAAGGCGATCCGCTTTTGAAGGCTGAGTTTGTTCGACAGTCTCGTCAAATGGATATTGATCTTGCTAATCGTTTGGCGGTGGAGTCTATGTTTTCTAACGTTTCGTTTACGCAAAAACACGAAGACACATCTGTTTCAAACAAAAAGAACGTTACCACTGTTGCGGCAAATATTCAACCCCTTATTTGTGTGCCGAGGAGGCAAAACAGAGTTTATAACAGGAGTAAAACATCATGAATTTGTTGAAGACGATTCTAACTGTAGCTGTATCCGGGCCAGAGACATAGAATGAAACCTCTGAAAATCGGCACGTTTCTCATTGTCATATCTCTGTCGCCCCTGTCTTGTGCTCAATTACTGGGCTCGCAGTTAAATCAATCGCTGGCAGGCGAACGGGTTTTCAATGCCGTGAAAAAATGCGGACTAGATAAAATGGTTGATTCGCGGAGATTTGAACAACTTTATTTCAGTCCATCTCGCGTGGAGGTAAAAAGCGCGGAAGAAGCTATTATACAGGGAAACTGCACAAAATTGAAGTTGATTTTCAATCCTACATCCGAACAAAGAGGTCGATGAAATGAAATTAGATCAACTATTTGTCCTTGCTTTTTCTGTTGTGCTACTTCTCGGCTTTCTCGGCAAGTTCATGCTCAATTACTACAGAAGATTAACAGAAAAAGTAACCCATCTTACAAACGAACTAAATGAAAGGAATGAACAGTTTAACCGGCTTTCAATTCTAGAACAGCAGCTAGAAGAAGTAGAACGTTCTCGACATGAGATTGTTCAAAGTGTTCGATATATGATTCAGGCTGGCGGGGTAGCGATTGGCAGCAATGACCTTTTTGGTAAAGGCGACACTTTACGCGGCAAACAATTGGAGAACATTGGGCATACTCTGCCCTATCTGTTGAGTGGGCGAGGCCATTGGTATCGAGGCGATCCTTTGCCGGAAGATGTACAGTCAACCAAAGAAGCCCGTGAAATTGCCAACAGCCTTGCGTCCAGGTATTCGTTTTCCTTGCCGGACGAACCGTTTTATGCGCTTTTATCCATGCTCGATCTTGCGATGGCGCTATTCAACCCCGCATTTACGGGCGCTTTGAGAATGTGGCAATCCAGCCGCTCGGTCGACACATGACTTCCATAAAACAGGAGCATCAACATGGAACTGAACCAACATAGACGAGAAATGGCCGAAACACAGGCGAAAGAGCAGAACCTCGAACGCAAGACGGAGAAGATTTTCCAGAACGATGAATATGATATTGACTCAGAAATGACCAAAAACATACGGATTGCTGCTGCTGCCTTGTCGCCGCAAGATGCGGCAAGAGAGGTTCAGGCAGATTTGAAGCAATATAAAAGTTTAGCGCCATTGTCAAATGTTTTCCACAAAGATATGATGTTTATCAAGGGTGAAGCCAGTCAGCATTATCGCGCTGAACTTGCGAAAAAAAACCCGGCGCTTTTGATGAGTGCAATAGAACAAGCCTTTTCTCAACTTGAATTTCTACCGATAAAAATTCAATCAATCAAGTCAGGGACGCAATCCGCCGTACAATCGATGGTTGCGGGTGATATTACGGCTTATGAATATGCAAAGAAGGAGGGGATCATAGGAAATCTACGTGCCACTTTAGATAATATTAAGCTACACGCAGAAGTCAGCCAGTGTTACCGAAAGCAGTTGGTCAAGGCTGCGCCCCGTGAGTTGTTGGATCAGGTCGACCGCGCCCTCGTTGCTGAGGCAAATAGACTTGAAAAAGAAAAACTTTACATTGCCGGAAATCCGACGCAGACACGGTCTGATGCCTTGAAGAAATCAGTCAACGCACAGCCGCAACAGGTCAACTTGGAGCGATCACGCCAAAATGAAAAAAACCCATTAAAAATACAAAAAGACCCTCGCCCGCTTTCTTTGGGCCGCTTTTGATTTGCTTTGAGACTGCGGGAATCCAACCGCTCAGTCACAATACACAGGAGCATCAACATGGAACCGAACCTGCACAGCCGCGAACTTGCCGAGTATATCCAACTTGACTTGGCTGGCCGTCACCACCGTTTTGAAATTCCCGTGGCGGACGATTTTATCGTTAATAGAGTCGATAGCGATGATATTAGCCCTCTGCGCTTTATGACAGCCAATGAAGTCACAGCCAAAGCCGAGGAATTGGGTGTCAAAGAATTCATTTACATCGAACCTGACGGCACTCGCAGGACATTTTCCCAAAACCGAGAGGACTGGATCAGCAGTAACAAGAAAACGCTCGAAAATGTCCAACAGAACATTGACTATGATAGCTTATACAGCATTCAAGCTCGCGGTCTTAAACGCAATACGGCACGGCAGAGTGTCGTTGATCCAGAGATAGACCGTTTGATGCTCCAAGCGGATACTTTGGCTTTGCGGTGCATCCAAGATGAGTCGGTTCGCCAAAAAGCATTTACTCAAATAATGAAAACAGCCTGTCTATTCCCTACTTACAAACAAGCATTGGAAACCGAAATGTCAGAACGTCCTGTTGCCACGATCAGAGACATGATTGCCAATGAAATAACCGCAAATAATACAAAAGGGAATGAATATTGCGGAGTGATAATTCACATGGACGCAAAGAAATTTTTACAGCAAACAGATAAAGGGATTGTGTGCCATAACGCTTCCGATGTGAGTGGGCGTTTGAAAATTGGACAGAACGTGACAGTTAATTACAATTATGACAGTGTAGGAATTGTCAAAACGGAGCCCGGAAAACGGGATTTTGGCTTACGGGCGAGGGAAATTTTGTGAATTCCAACGATAAACGCTAAAAAATGCCAAAAAACGCTTGTTTTCACACCGATACCGGCTAAACTTAACACAGCTTCGTGCAAACAGGTTTGAAATTCTCTACATCCCTGCAAACATCTTCGAATGCCGGTACGGAAAATTCCGAAGAACTACCGCAATGTGACCGGAGTGGCAGCCTCTGGCAAGGCCGTCGGCTCCGCGCAGTTCGAGTCTACGCTGGAACGGGACTTCCTTGCGCTGCTGGATTTTTCGCAGGAAGTCGAGCGATATGAAGTTCAGCCGATCAAAATCGAGTGGTGCGACGAACATGGAGACGCACGTAGCTACACTCCCGACGTCTTGGTCGAGTTCATTCCTGAATTGAACCGACAGCCTTGGCTATGCGAGGTCAAGTACCGTGCGGACATCAAGAAGCACTGGCCGACGCTGCACCCGAAGTTCAGGCAAGGTATACGCACCGCCAAACAACGCTCTTGGCGCTTTCGTCTGGTTACCGAAGTCGAGATCCGCACACCGTTGCTGACTAACGTTCGTTTTCTGGCACCGTTCAGATTCCGAAGTATTCCGGCCACAAATATCGAAACTCTGCTGACTGCGCTATCTGCCGCAGGTAGGGCAACTCTCGGCGATCTGCTGCAAACCGTTGCTGACGACGTTTGGCAGCGTGCCGAATACATTCCCGCCCTCTGGCATCTCTTGGCATGCCACCGAATCGGGGCCGATCTGGACACCGAGTTGACGATGGATTCACCGATCTGGAGCTTGTCGTGAGCAAGAACCTACTACCGCCGGTTGCACTGGATTACGGCGCGACTGTTTTCTACAGGGGACGACGCTACACCATTCAACAGGAAACTCAGGACTTCGAGACGGTAGTTCTGACTGAATCAAAGTCAGGCAAGCTGCTGCAAGTACCGATTGTCGAACTGACTTCGACCGAACCTCTGCCGGAAGCTGCGTACAAGGATATCCACGTTCAGGACGTGAAAAAGCAGACGGAGGCCGAGCGCAAATTCAAGATCATCAAGCCGTTGCTCGACACCCCACGGCGGACGACTCAAGACATTCAGCGCCATGCTGAGGAAGTCGGCATTCATTTCGTCACGCTCTATCGCTGGCTGAATCTCTTCGAAACCACCGGCAGGCTTTCCGTATTCATGCGACAAATACGCAACGACAAAGGAGTCACCAAACTTGCACCGGAGGTGGACAAGATTATCACCGACACCATCGAAGCGTTCTTCCTGACTCAGCAAAAACGCAAGGCTTCAAAGGTCATCAGGGAAATCGAGAAACTGTGCGCCAAAATCGGTCTGGAGCCACCTCATCCGAATACGGTACGCAGGCGCATCAATTCTCTCGATGCGTTCAAAAAGACCAAGGCGCGGGAAGGCGGCAAAGCCGCGAGGGATGGTTTTGCACCGATCAAGGGGCGCTTTCCGAGTGCAGATACGCCTTTGTCGGTGGTGCAGGTCGACCATACCTTGGTGGATATCATTCTCGTCGACGATATCCATCGGCAACCCATCGGGCGACCATGGCTCACGCTACTGATCGACGTCTATTCGCGCATGGCCCTTGGGTTTTATATCTCGTTCGATCCGCCGGGCAACCTCTCCCTTGGTCTGTGTCTGGCACAAGCATTCCTCCCCAAAGAAAAGTGGCTTGCAAAGTTCGGGGTTGAAACGCCATGGCCTTGCTGGGGACTTCCTCGAACCATCCATGCCGACAACGCCAAGGAGTTTCGTGGAAACATGCTGAAAAAGGCATGCAAGGAATACGGCATCGACCTGGAGTGGCGACCGGTGGCTACACCACATTACGGCGCACACATCGAACGCCTACTTGGAACGTTGAATGACGAAATTCACTCGGCACCGGGGAGCACTTTCTCAAATCCCGACCAACGCGGCGAATACGATTCGGATGCCGAGTCGGCAATGAGTCTCGCGGAATTTGAAAAATGGTTCACGATCCTGTGCGTCGAGGTCTACCACCAGCGACACCACTCCGAGCTTGGAATGCCGCCGATCGCCAAGTGGCGGGAAGGAATTCTCGGCTCAGGCAAAAAGCCCGGAATCGGGGTACCGCCGCGCATTACCGATGAGCTTCGCCTCAAGCTCGACCTGATGCCGTTCGAAACCAGGACGGTACAGCAGTACGGGATTGTTTGGGACCACATCGAGTACCAGCATGACGTGCTACGGCGCTGGATCAACGCTGCCGATCCCGATCGACCGAAGCTCAAACGGAAATTTCTCTGTCGCCGTGATCCTCGCGATATCAGCACAATCTGGTTCTACGACCCCGAAGTCGAGCAGTATTACGCCATCCCCTACCGAAACACAGCTCATCCGGCGATTAGTATCTGGGAACTACGCGAGGCGGAAAAACGCGCCCAAGCGGAACGACCGGAAATTCCCGTCGACGAAAACCTGATCTTTCAAGCCTACGACAAGATGCAGGAAATCGAGGAGAACGCCAGGAAGCTCACCAAGAAGGTTCGCCGGAACATGCAACGTAGCCGTCTTGGCATTGCGAATGCACGGGAACATCTTCCATCAAGTACCTCATCTGTCGTGCCGAAACAGCAACCCATGGAATCTGCCACACCGCGACGAACGATCCTGCCGTTCGACGAGATAGATGATATGCAAGGGTCTGGAGGCCGGGATGAGTGATGGTTCGTCCCATTTGCTTCAGAAGGCTATCGAGTATCTGGCTCGGCCTGATGCGGAACGGATCGCTTACATCCGTTCGCCGCGATGGATCGGATATCCGCGTGCACAGGACATTCTCAACCAACTGGAAAAACTTCTGACCTATCCGAAATCGCACCGGATGCCGAACCTTCTTATCGTCGGCGACACCAACAACGGCAAAACCATGTTGGTACAGCGGTTCTGTGGGCGATACAAGCCGCAAGACAATCCGAAGGGAGAGGCTGCGGTAGTGCCGGTGCTCTACGTGCAGGCACCTCCGGTTCCGGATGAAGGGCGGTTCTACAACGCGATTCTGGAACTCTTGTTCGCTCCATACAAACCGGGCGATCGCGCGGATCGGAAGCAGTTTCAGGCGATCAAGCTGCTTCGTGCTGTCGGTCTGAAGATGTTGATCATCGACGAAATCCATCACATCCTTGCCGGAACGATGGCCAAGCAGAAGGCGTTTCTCAATGTCATCAAATATCTGGGTAACGAGCTTGAGGTTCCGATCGTCGGTGTCGGTACTCGCGATGCGTTCAGAGCGATCCAGACCGACCTTCAACTCTCCAACCGATTCGACCACGCATTTTTGCCGCGATGGTCTAATAACGACGAGTTCCTGAGATTGCTTGCTACATTCGAGCGAGCCATCCCGCTTCGGCATCCGTCCGATCTGATCGATGGGGCGCTGGCCGACAAAATCTTCTCGATGAGCGAAGGGTATCTGGGAGAAATCTCCCGGTTGCTGGTAGACGCCGCCGTGGCCGCTGTGGAAACCAGACAGGAACGCATCGATAAACGGTTACTGGATCGCATCGGCTGGGTTCCCCCATCGGAACGTCGCAAAGAACCCAGAGGGTGACATGGGGCATGGCCGGTTGTGGCCAGCGCATCCTCATCCATTGCCGGATGAACTTCTGTCGTCCTGGATCGTTCGGGTAGCACAGGCCAACGCGATCAAGCTACAGACTCTGTCCTGGCAACTATTCGGCAACGGCAAATCTCCGTGGAATCGTGATATCGACAGGTCGGCACCTCCCTGGTTGTTACGGGTGCTCTGCGAACATACGGGTTGCAACTACTGGAACGTGTTTCACACGTCCCTGGCGATATACAGAGGGTGGCTCTATCCTCGTCGGCGCACATGCGGTCAGCTTCATTGGGTTCTGCCAGTCAAAGTCGAAGGTATGCGACGCACTGCTTTCAGCCAGCAGTATTGTCCGGCGTGTCTGGCTGAAGACGCCGTTCCGTATTTCCGGAAACAATGGCGATTGGCGTTGTTCACGTACTGTCCGAAGCACCGGATCGAGCTTTACGACGAATGTCCCGGCTGCCATGCGCCGGTTGCTGTGTATCGAGGAGACTTCGGGCGGGAGTTGAAGGATGCGCTGCCGATGCATGTCTGTTCATCGTGCGAGACGGATCTCGGATCGGCTGTACATCGTCCTGTAGCATTCCCAACCGAGGAGTTGCGACTGTTCTTTGACCAAATTCTTCAGTCGGTCATGTGTTCGCGCGAGTCGATCGGTAGATTCAATCTTGGTTTTTTTGTAGTTCTGCATCAGCTTTGCCGTGTGATTTGCTCAAAGCCCAACCACCGCTTGTTGTTGCGCCACTTGATGGAAAAACTTGGTCAAGCTGATGAACCTCTGCTGCCGACCAAGCGGGTGGGGATTGAAGACCTTCGACGCGATGTGCGACATCAAGTGCTCACCTGTGTCCTTTGGTTGTTGGAAGACTTGGAGGCGCGGATGAAGGAAGCATGGCTGGCTAAAGCGGTGCGCTACAACCTGATGATGAAGGACTTCGACTACGCACCCAAGTGGTACAAGGCAGTGACGGACAGATTCTCTAACTGGCGCATAAGGGCATGACTGTGGCCATCTTTCTTGTAAGTACCGCCTTATGTTCTATGCAGAAAGAGTTGAAAGTTCCTCTTTGTAGGTAATTCCTTGCATCGCATTTTCGCGGGCGCGAAAATCAGGGAAGTAATTCAAACTAACACGGACTTATGATGAGTGCCTATATGAACGCTTACCAATGAACTAAACGGCGATACACCTATTACTTGTACTTGGGCGCGCTCGCCAACATCCAAAAACTTTTATATGTCATGCTGCAAACAGATCCGACTGCTGCTGAAACGCTTGCGCTGAGCGCGCTTGGCACTTCAAGTCAACCGCACTGGACAACCAATCATGCGCACTTCTTGCCTTCTCACAAATAGCCCTGTAATGGGCAAGAAGCGATCCGACAAGAAGAATTGGAGACCCCAGACGGACAAACCCTTCCTTGTACATCTTGGCACGAAAAGAGACCGGATATGGGTTTTCGGGGCACGACACATTTTCGGGACAATACCGAACCATTGCCGTGACTTGGGAAGCTCCAAGAGGGTTGAGACTGACCAGATTTCTTGCGTACTTGGCGTCAATAATCATCAGTTGCTCTTCGGTGCTGATGTTAGTATCGCATTGGCATAATAATGCGTAATGGGAACGCTTCCGCCCCCCCCCCCGGCTCGTCACGAGCATGTGGTTGGGAAGGTCAACCAGTCCCACCCCTGCGACATAGTACGAAAGCCACAATACTAACTGCGCCGGACAAATATCCACATTACGTGGCGAACTCTTCATCGGTGAAAACAAGATATCCACATCGCCGTTTGGCGTGACCTGCTTGGCAAAGTCAGCAGAAGTACCCAACGAGCTGCCAATACCCCACGCAAACGTTCCGTTTCCTGCCCGACGCTCCAACTCCTTGCGCCGAAGAATTACCTGAAGCGGCTGCCCCGCCTCCGTCCCCATCTTCGTCCAACAAAAGATGTCAGGGAGCGGGCTCGAGACGCAATTCATTGACAAGGTAGACATGGTTGCTCCTGTTTGCAGTTTTGCGATATTATAACGATAATATGAAAAAATTGCAAAGAAAGAGGGCGGATATTTTAAGCGAACTGAACAAGCGTTTAGTTGCATGTGACATGTCGCCTTGCGAGATGGCAACTAGCTGCGGGGTCAATTATTACGCGGCATGGCGATACTTGCGCTCACGCAAAGCCAACAACTTGAATCGAAGCGCAAAGGCCCTATGCGCTTACTTTGGGGTGTCAATGGAGGCCGAAGAAAGTGCAAAACAGAAAAAACAAATGTTGAAGAAAATGTTCCGGACGATCTCCTCTTCCTGGGACGGTTCACCCTCACAAGCTAAACTGATCGAACGGTTGGTTTTGGCAGTAACCAGATAGTTCACAATCGACGTGGTAGCGCGATAATCAACTCGTCTCAGTCTATGTACCACGATGTCACGGGAGGCCCCTTGGCTGATAGTGCACAAAGATTCAAGGCCCGATTAATCCAAGCCGGATTGGAGGCAGGAGCTATTTCAGCGGCTTGGCCTGAGTGGTGGAGCGAGGCAGCGGATGCATCGCCCTCTGCACTTGCTGAACTCCGCTTTTCCGTGGCGCGCAAACTCGGCCTTGACCCACGCTATCTCATGGAGGACGAACAACCCCGTTATTTCTGGGATGCTGGGGCGAAATACAAGCACTTTAAAGGCGATGAAAACCGTGAGCGGCCCGCAATTACATCGTTCGGTATTTCGGTAGGACGCATGCTCGTCCGGGCGACACCAAGCCACAACCCGGTGGGTGGGCTTTCAGCCAATAGTTTAAGAGAAAGCCTGCTTAATGTATCAGCAAAAAATAAACTTCCATTCTTTACTTTAAGAGAACTGCTCGCCTTTCTTTGGGCAGTCGGCATTCCCGTCATCCACTTGCGAGTATTTCCACTCGCTGCAAAGCGGATGTGCGCGATGGCAGTGAACATCCAGGGACGTTATGCCATCCTCCTTGCTAGAGATTCTAAGTACCCAGCCGAGACGACTTTTCACTTGGCGCACGAAATTGGACACATCGCATCGGGCCATATCAAAAACAATTTAGCCTTGATTGATATGGAAAATCCTGAAGAGGCGATAACACCTCAAGATGACGAAGAGCTAGAGGCCGATCGCTATGCACTGGAATTGCTGACGGGCTCTTCAACGCCTGAGATAATTAAACAGGGTGATGGACATAATGCCAAAGAACTTGCCAAACAGGTGTCAGCAAAAGGCAGCGAAAACAGGATTGAACCGGGTACACTGGCACTATGTTATGGGTATAAAACCAAAGAGTGGGCGACTGTTAAAGCGTCATTTGAGCATATCTACACTGCCCCGATTTCTGTATGGGAAGTCGTCAATAAAAACGCCCGTGACCAGCTAGTATGGGATGAACTAGTTGACGAAGATTCGAGTTTTTTACATGCCGTAATGGGAGGTATTAATTGAATACAGTTTTGCTCGACAATGATGTCTTATTTAAGACCTGTATATATGGCTTATTACAAGACATTCTTTCGGACACAGCCGAAAATGAAACAAAAAATTTTATCATACTCGGCGCTGCCTGTTTCATAGTACACAAAAAACTCAAAAAACGCCCGCCCACGCGTGGCGCTGCACAAGCTACAATCGATTTTGATGCATGCCTGTCGCAAATCGAAAAACTAGAACCGACAGATGATGAAATTCGTATTGCAGCAAAACTAGAGTCCGCTGCAAAAAATAACAATCTCCAATTAGATGAAGGAGAGAGTCAACTTTGTGCTGTATTGATTAATCGTTCTGCAAATTACATCTACACAGGGGACAAGAGAGCGATTATTTCAATACAGCAACTCTTGAACAATTATCAAGTGTCTGACTACATCAAACATCGGATTGTTTGTCTTGAACAACTGATACTACGCCTCACCATTATCGGTCAACCTGACCGAATTCGAGACGCAATATGCGCAGAGGCCCATATAGACAGAGCACTGAGCAACTGCTTCAGCTGTTGTTCACAAAATACAAACGTTGACTCATGGCGAGAAGGTCTTTTGAGTTATATCAAAGACATTCAAAAAAACGCTCAAGATATACTATGCAGTGATTTTGTTCGCAGCCCCTAGTTCTTTAGAAACACTGCATACGGCTCGCACAATTCGGCAACCAAATCTATTTTAATCGTTTCCCCCGTAGCAGTGGACGACTCAGACGATTGATCCACCATTTCAAAGCAGGCTTTGTCTACACGCCCTCTAATGTAGTTCACCCCAGTTTGACCCATGCTCGGCCCCACCGCTACACGAGCGGCAGACAAAGGCAAGTCGAAAACATCACGGCGCAAGTCTCGAATTACGAGAGCATATCTGGAGCCGAGTACGTTGATTTTATTATGAACAGAATGCCAGGCTCGGCCATCGACTGAATACTGTTCTGCCCGAATAGGTTCTGCAAAATGATGCGATACCATCTCCTGCATGCACAGGATGATCTTATTTCCTCTCTCAGCAGATTGTCGAGCAAAAGGCTGAACCATATTGAGAGGATGACAGGTATTTCCACCGTAACCCCAAAAGGCATGGCCTGCATCCTGTATCTCTTGCTGTTTGCGCGCAATAATCTCCTCCAGACTCTCTTGGGCATGGACGCCCACTTTCATGAAGATAATACGCGGCGATGGACTGTATATTCCGGACATTCTTTACTCCTTATAGTCTTCGTACTCGTATTCGTCATCATGAGCCTTGCCATAATCGACGCGCTTTCGCTCCCTGACATATTTTATTCGCAGGTCTCGCTTACGCCCATAAAAATTTGCCTGCCTTTCGGGATCTATTATCGCTTCCGAAACTCCGCACCAGCCTGCGCTTGGCAAAGACTTTACCATAAGGTTACAAGAACGTAACTCAGGATTATCGTCGAGATGATATTGATGAAGCATGGAAGCCATCTTTTGGACATAAAAATTTTGCCCAAGCACAAATTTTTGAACAGAATGTAATACTCGTTGCGGCCACTCCATATGATGATCGTCCGCCATTACAATCATCCCTTCCCCTTTGTAGCCAACAGCCTCCATTCCTCGCTGGGCAAACACATTTATACTTGCACCATCATTACTGGCACCCCACGGGGGGTTTGTGTAAAAACAGTCGAATTGGCTTGTTGCAGGGAATGCTTCAAGGCAGTTATAAAGCCTTGCAGATAAGTTCATTATCCGTTCTTTATCGGCAAAACGAGTGATTGCACTGCATATGCGTTCATCGAAATCAAAGACCGTAACATTCGTAGGGCCGCAGTCAAGAATTTTCCTGTGCATAAGGTAAGAAACGCAAACGCTAATTGCATCTCCATCACCAATAAATACGAGACGCTTCTTGTCTGCCCACTGCGCAACCAATTCGCATTGCAAGAGCATGTCTCCCGTCTTCATGTAAATCTGATCAAGTTCTCGTAGAGGGCGCGGGCGATTTTGGACAACATCGGACACGGCGTTGAATGCCTCACGAAGATTGATTTCTTTTCGGCCTTCCATTGCGATCCTCTCGCGGTCGTGAATGACATAACTGTACTGCTTAAATTCGTGTATGGCAAGGGTTTGGTGGAAGCCCAGAACTCAATCCGAGGTCCGACTTCCCCAAAATTATCCACTTAGCGAGCCTAACATTTTATGCAATATAGTTTCTACCCTGGCCTCTTTAGCATCCAAAATGATTGGCGATTGGGCTGAGGATTCACCCTCAACAGCAATAATATATCTGCAATAATGCTGAAAATGAGTGATTTCTATGAAGCACCCCCGCCGCTGACGCGTATGACCTGCCTCATCAGAAAACAAGAACTGGGGCATGATTACGCCGTCTTCATCGGTTACGATCGGCAGGAAAAAAACTGGGGATGGTTTGCCCGGAGAGCAAATGACCTTCACGCTCGCACCCTCGACAACAGCAGCTTGGTTTCGGCGGATTGTAGCCAGTGCAGTACGCACAAACCTTGGCAAAGAAGGTCGTCGACCCGTCTCTGTTCCAGAGCCGACATCTTGTGTCACGTTGATCCCTGTTGCGTTGGACGAGCCGCCAGCCTCACCGAAAGCCACCTGTTCGATACTGCCGTCACTACGCAACAAAAAGACATCCGAATTCTGGAAATCTTCAGTGTTTTCTTTCCACACCTGTTTCCTGATCAGATCCGGAAATCGATGTTGGGCTGAAAAGCTCCTGGATCGCTGGCGTTTATTCGTATCGGGGTCGCTGTCGATCGCTTCTGTCCCTGCCGACTTCAGGCTCTTGCGAAAAGCGGGTTCTTGCTCTCGGTTGCCATTCTTGAGAGGCGGTTTGCCCCTCGGTTTGCGGCTGGGCATCTCGTAAGAAAGTGACCGGAATGGGAACGGGTGGGAACAAGAACGCAGACGGTAGGCCAGGAATGTTGCTTTGTGTTCTTCACCAAACGGCAACCACACACCGCTCACAATCAGGTTGGTATCACCCTCGAACGGAAAACCAGTGTATGGATACACCGACAAACCGCTTGCAGCAGCTTTTTGGCAGGACGAATGGATTCCTGCGGCTGAACGCCAGGCGAATTGGCTTCCGGCAATCCTGGCAACATCGGAAGCCGATACCCCCGATAATCCGGCTGCTAGCACCAGATGCATGTGGCGCTTGGCCGGATCAAACGATTTGCTCGACCACAGAGTTTCGGTTGCCAGCGGTGCAGAGAAAAGTCGCTGGACCAGGTTGCCTGCGGGCGCTGGTAGCTGTTGACCACTGTGCCGGAGTATGTTGACCAGCGATTCCGATGTTCATTGACCGATGTGCTGATCCTGATCTGTTGGTACCTGACCCATCACTCTAAGTCAGACATCTATATTCCAAGCGGATCGTTGGCTCAAAAAATCGTCACAGCTTGAGTCCATAACCGCACGTCGTGATGCTCGAAAGACCCAAAGACATCATTTTTTTGCTTGCTTAGGCCTGCCTGCTCCTGGACGCTTACCGCCCCAATTTTTTTCCATTAGCTCACGACTCTGGTACCAGCCCTCTGCCCGGAGCAGCATTGGCCAGATTAAGGCCGGGTGAGACTGAATGTGCGCATTGACGATACCATACAGCGACTTAGCTCGGCTTGGCAGACCATCCGGGTTATGTAAAAAATCCAGTAGTATTTCTATGGCATTTTTGTCGGTTAAGTCGCGCCGATCATGCTCAAGCTCGCGCCAAACAGCCGGACGTCGTTCTGCGAGCCAAGATGCAATGCCTTGATCAGGAAAAAACAACTGGTCTTGAAAATGGCTTTCGTGAAACTTGATCGTCTCGCGCGTCAAAATGCGGTTGATTGTTTTTTCTAGTAGCTCTTTTTGCCTCGTTCCTGCTTTGTAACGTGCAGCTGCTTTGCGTGTGTCGTTCCCGAATAGCATGGGGTCGCTTGTTGCATGATGCCCGCATAGTTTACTGCTGGGTAAGGGCTGACGCCAGCAAAACTCACAGAAACGCAATGGGTCTATGTTTCGGTGCTCGTTAGGATATCGGATGTCCTCTATTGACAAATGCAGGTAGCCGCAGTGATGGAGGAATGTGTTCACTTCGATTGATCCAAACTCAAAATCCCTGGGCGGTTGTTTGCTATAGGCGTGCACAAGCTTTACAGCACGCGCTACCTGCTGGAGATCGTCATCATGCTGAGAACAGGAACCAAGATCTATGTACAAAAAAAAGATACTGTCCCAGCTTGCTTTCTTTTTCTTGTCAAAGGCGGCCTGACCTTCAGTAGATGCCAATGGTCGCAAGTAATAGCGGATTAATTTTTGAGCTAGCGCAGGTGTAACCGCGTCTGCCGACGCAACTGCCTTGATGGATAGCAAGGCATGTATGACTTCCACATTTGTAAATCGAGTAAGAATAAGCTCGTCGTCGACATAGATCGGCATAAATCAAGTGTCCATTTTTGGCAGTAGCACAAGCCAAGGCAGCTCAATAGCATGAGCTGCAGGGATATTGATGGGCATGGAAGGGCGAGACAGTGGAAACAATGACAGTTACTGAAGTTAGCCGGATTTTACGGATTTCAGAACACACGGCGCGTAACAGACTGAGTCTGAACCTGCCCATGCCTCCCTCGTTCCGAGTTGGCCGAAGGCGGTTGTTCCTGCGACTCGAAGTAGAACGCTGGCTTACCGAACAAGCCAATCCCAGTCAGTCCCCAACACCGGGGAACCAAATGTAATTAAAAAAACGCAAATCACAGCAAAGGAGGGTATTCACGACAGAACACGAAATCACATTTTTTCAGTATCTTTCGCGCGGCATTGAAAGACGAAAGCCCACAAGCGGCTAACTTGCGGGCTTCGATACTACGGGCGAACGTCTCACCGATGTCGCTCACCCGTAGTTTCGTCTCTCTAATCGACGGTGTCAACCGAGGCCGATCTATTTTGATGATCGGCACGATGTCCGTCTGTCCGCGCTCTTTCGACATGTGCCTGTCCTTCCTGTGTGCAGGGAGTTGACTTGGCCAGAAGGAGAGCAACATGAACAAGCTGTACGACATCATTAGGCTGGTCATGACCAGCACTTTGTCAAACCGTAACATCGCGATTGCCCAACACGTTTCCAAAAACACGGTACGACGCTACCGCATGATTGCTGCCGCGCGCGGCTACCAATGGGCACAGTTGGCAGAACTCGATCCACTCGCGCTTGAAACGGCATTCAACAAGAAACTGCGCCGGTTTACCCAAAAACGCCTACCTGACTTCGCTTGGGTACACCAGGAATTGCAGGGAAAGGGAGTAACACTTCTGTTGTTATGGGAAGAATACCGTGCAGCCAATCCCGACGACGCGCTCAGTTACTCCCAATTTACTTTCCATTATCGCCAGTTTGTTCACACGGTGAGCCCGACCATGCGGCAAAGCCATCTGCCGGGCGAACGGGTTTTCGTCGATTTTTCGGGCAAGCGACCTTACTACATCGACTGCAAAACTGGCAAGAAGATTCCTGTTGAACTGTTCGTAGGCGCCACCGGGTATGCTCATTATATTTACGCGACAGCGCTTCCTTCGCAGTCGCTACCGGACTGGATTCGAGTTCACGTTGCCATGTTCGAATATTTCGGTGGCGTGCCGCAAGCTGTCGTGTCTGACAACTTGCGTTCGGCTGTCAGTCGACCTGGCCGAGATCCGATATTAAACCGTACCTACGAAGACATGGCTCGACATTACGGGACGGTAATACTGCCAGCGCGACCTCGGCGGCCACAAGACAAGGGCAAGGTGGAAGTTGCGGTACAGGTAGCGCAACGTTGGATACTAGCTCGTTTACGCCACCGTAGCTTCTTTTCGCTGGCTGAATTGAACAAGGCTATTGGTGAATTACTTAACGAACTCAATCGGCGACCATTTAGGCGTCTACCAGGCTGTCGTTTAGAACGCTTCGAGCAGGCAGAAAAACTCAAACTCAAGCCCTTACCAGTACAGCGTTATGAATTCGCCGAATGGTCAGCATCACAACGGATTGGGTCTGATTACCATGTACAGGTGCAACAACACTGGTATTCGGTGCCACATCGCTTGATTGGCGCATCGGTTGAGGCTCGCAGCACTAGCAGTACGGTAGAGCTATTCCATTTTCATCAGCGTATTGCCAGCCATGTCCGCAGCTTCGAACGTGGCGCTCACACGACTGACCCGGCTCACATGCCAGAGACGCATCGTGCTCAGGCGGGCAAGACGCCCGAGCGCTATCTAGCGTGGGCTGAGCAGATCGGCTCGAATCTCTTGGCGGTCGTGCAACATCAGTTCGAACGCGAATTCCCAATGTTGGGTTTGCCCGCTTGTGACTCGCTACGCCGTCTGGCTCGTCAGTATGGACCAGCTAGATTGGAACAGGCGGCCGCACGCGCCGTTGAAATCAAGTCGCTGACGGTAAAAAGCGTCAAATCACTACTGACGGCGGGGGTACGTCCAGCCGGGAGTCAAAATCAGCCTGTGCAAGGTTCGCTGCCGCTACATCACAATGTGCGCGGTGCTGGCTACTACGACCGCCGAGGAGGGTGATCATGCTGATTCAACCTACCCTCGATACCTTGCGTGTCATGAAGCTACACGCCATGGCTGACGCGCTGGAGCAGCAGATGCTAAACGCCTCGTTGCAGTCACTCTCCTATGAGGAGCGTATCGCCATGCTGGTTGATGCCGAGCGGCATGCGCGAGAGAACCGCCGACTGAACAGGCTACTGAAGGGGGCTCACTTCAAGGAGGCGGCTACACCCGAGGATGTCGATTACCGTGCAAGCCGAGGACTGGATCGCAGCCAGTTCCAATCGTTGCTCAACTGTGATTGGATCGAGAGGCGGCAGAATCTGATCGTTTCTGGCCCAACTGGCGTTGGCAAGACATGGCTGAGTTGTGCACTTGGTCAGCAAGCTACTCGGCGTGGCTATCCAGTTCTCTATCGCCGATTTAGCCGCCTGTTGGAAGAAGTCGAGATCAGTCGCGCCGATGGAAGCCTACCCAAGCTACGGCTGATGATGACCAAACTACGGTTGTTGATTTTGGACGACTGGGGCATCGGCGAGTTGACGGCACGCAACCGACAGGACTTACTCGAAATCATCGACGACTGTAGTGGCGCATGTTCGGTGGCAATTGCGGCGCAACTGCCGGTCAGCGCCTGGCATGACTACCTGGCCGAACCGACCGTGGCAGATGCCATCCTGGATCGATTGGTGCATAGCGCCCATCGGTTAGAGCTGTGCGGGGATTCAATGCGAAAGAGCAAGTCAGCGAGATGATTCAAAAGCGCGTCGATGGCGGATCAATCGTCCGTTATCGACGCGCTGTTTAGGAAACGGTAGTGTTCTGGACAATCTGCACGGTGACCAATTCTCCATCTCGAATACACATAACCTGCTAATATTTCCGTATGTTTTCTATGTTTGTGTACTGTTCATGCATCAACGCATCAGCTATGCCCGCATTTCGACGGGTGACCGGCTCCTTGGCTTGCAGCGAGACGCACTGATAGGAGTCGGATGCCGTGATGGCGTACCGTGTACCCTCTTACAAACACGTCATTGTCATTACACCCAACCAATGAGGACGAGACGAAATGCTCCGGCAACTAGATAGCATCGACAATGCAAGCCACAAGGTCGCGCTTCGGGTTGCTAAAGAGTCAGGTGCATCCGTTGCTTGTCCCGTCAGCTCTGCGACTGAGATGTTGGCAGGGGGTGGGCTGGAGGCTCGTGGGGCTGTTTTCACACGCCCCGAAGTGGTTAGTTTTATCCTGGATCTTATTGGCTATACCGAGGATCAACCACTCCACAAAAAACGGCTTTTGGAACCGTCATTCGGTGGTGGGGACTTCCTGCTGCCGGTTATCGAGCGATTGTTGAGTGCGTGGCGTGCAGCAAGGCCAAATGGTTCCGCACTTGATGAGTTAGGCGATGTGATTCGAGCGGTTGAGTTACACCACGACACCTTCCGTAGCACCCATGCTGCCGTTGTCACGCTTCTCAGGTGTGAGGGGATGGCTGCAAATATAGCAACGACCTTGACAGATCGCTGGCTATCGCAAGGAGATTTCCTGTTAGCACCGCTAGAGGGTGACTACGATTTCGTAGTGGGAAATCCGCCTTATAGTCCGTCAGGAACTAATCCCGGCCCCGCTGCTGGCTGAGTATCGCAGCCGTTATCAGACGATGTATGACAGAGCCGACATCTACATTCCTTTCATCGAGCGGTCGTTGCTGGTTTTATCGGATGAAGGTAGTTTGGGCTTCATCTGTGTGGATCGTTGGATGAAGAACCGCTATGGCGGACCATTACGTAACCTCATTGCTGAGCGATTCCACCTTAAGGTCTATGTCGATATGGTGGATACGCAAGCTTTTTACTCCGACGTGACTGCTTACCCAGCAATCACAATCATCGGCCGGGAAGCATCAGGCGTAACACGTCTTGCGCATCGTCCGTCCATTGATCGAGCAACATTGACCACACTGGCAGGTTTGCTTAGAGCGCCAACGCTGTCAAAAGAAGTCGGCTTGGTGCGAGAACTCGCTCAGGTGGCCAATGGTGCAGAACCGTGGCTGCTTGAGTCACCCGACCAAATGGCGCTTATTCGACGCCTAGAAGGCTGCTTCCCCACGCTAGAAGATGTGGGATGCAAAATTGGAATTGCTGTCGCAACTGGTGCTGACAAAGCGTTTATAGGCGATTTCGCTACGCTTGATGTTGAGTCCGACCGGAAGCTACCACTCTATGCCAATGAAAGTAAGATTCATAGGGAGCACTAGCCATGAAGTTGCATACAATCCGCTTGTCCAATTTTCAGTCCTTTGGCTCTGAGCCTACGGAGTTTGCGCTCGAAGACATCACATACCTGATTGGTCCGAATGGATCGGGTAAGACAGCGGTGCTACAGGCGCTGTGTCGTTTGTTTGCATTTGATCCTTCACTTCGTCGGATTCAACGCTCGGATTTCCATGTGCCACACGACGAGAAGGATGTTCCTGACGAACGACAATTCTGGATTGAGGCAGATTTTGTTTTCCCAGAACTAGAGGATGACGAAGATCACTCAACAATACCTCCTCACTTTGGCCACATGCGCCTCGATGATCCAGACGGACTCCCTCGGGTACGCTACCGTCTCACCGCGACGATGGGCGCGGACGGCGGTATCGAAGACACACTGGTTTATGTATTGGATGTCAACGCTGACGGTACCCCATTATCCAACCCTCAAGTACCTAAAACTGATCGCAACCACATACAGGTTCACTATTTACCAGCACGACGCAATCCTGCTGATCATATAGCCTATAGTGCAAATGCGTTGCTCGGACGACTTCTACGAGCAATAAATTGGGATAGTGAACGTGAAAAGGTCAAAGACTTCACAGACAAGATCAGCGATAGTCTGGCCGCTAATTCGTCTATTTCTGCTTTTAGTGAAAACCTGAAGGAGGTATGGGGTACGCTCCATAAAGGCAGTTTCTTTGCCGATCCTAAGATTACTTTTGTAGCTTCCGAGATCGAAGCATTGTTACGGCATTTGTCCATCTCCTTCTCGCCAGGACATGATGACAATCTGGTCGATTTCTCTAGGTTGAGTGACGGCCAAAAGTCGATGCTCTACTTATCACTGGTGCTATCATCACAGTCTATTGGACGTGCAGTTTTAGCCGGCAAAGACAATTCATTTGATCCGGAGAAATTGCGCCCACCGGTATTTACGTTGGTAGCCGTTGAGGAGCCAGAGAACAGCCTTTCACCTCATTATCTCGGGCGGATTGTTAACGCGCTCGTTTCCATGACCAGTTACGAAGATGCGCAGGCTCTGATCGCAACACACGCACCTTCAATGCTGAAGCGTGTTAAACCCGAGCATATTCGATATTTGCGTCTTACCGAAAAGCGAACTACCCACGTCATGCGTATTCGCTTGCCGAAGAAGGCTGATGAGGCTCATAAGTTTGTTCGCGAAGCCGTACAAGCCTTTCCGGAAATCTACTTTTCTCGGCTTGTTGTTCTTGGCGAGGGAGATAGTGAAGAAATTGTTCTGCCAAGAATTTTGCGGGCGAAAGGTGCGCCAGTAGATGAGTCCGCCGTAACAATTGCTCCGTTGGGTGGTCGGCATGTCAACCACTTCTGGCGTCTCCTTTCGGAACTTAAGATTCCCTATATCACCTTGCTTGACTTGGACGTAGCGAGATATCAAGGGGGGTGGGGGCGTATCAAGTACGTTAACGATCAGTTGTCCGAATTTTGCCCAGAAAAAATACTCCCTAAGAATTACGAAATCCCCGCGTGGAATTCGACCACAGATAAAGTACGGGATTATCCAAACTACCTCGATGCACTTGAGGAAAATGATGTCTTCTTTTCTTCTCCGATGGATCTCGACTTTGCTATGCTTTTGTCCTTTTCAGATAAATATGGCGCCGAGGAAGAGACACAAAATATCTCAGTTTTGACGGCTGTACTGGGAGACAGTCATCACGACCCAACCCAATACGAGGACTCCGAACTTCAACTGTTCGGCACCTATCACAAGCGCTTTAAGCTCGGCAGCAAACCGGTTGCTCACATTGATGCATTAGCCAAATTAAGCGACGAAGAATTGTGTAATAGTATTCCAAAATCCTTTGATCGGCTGGCTGATGCTGTCATCGCAAAACTAGCGGAGTTGCCCGAGTGATTGCGGTCGATGATTGGCAACCTGCTGATGGTCTAACGCTGGAGCCCAGTGCATTGCGGGCTACGAAGGAGCTGGAACGTTGTCTTGCGCTGACAGCTGGGCCGGGTGCGGGCAAGACTGAAATGCTTGCACAGCGTGCGGACTTTTTGTTGCGCACAGGTCGCTGCCGCTATCCTAAGCGGATTCTTGCTATCTCCTTCAAAGTGGATGCCAGTAAAAACCTGAAGGAGCGCGTGCAGCGCCGTTGTGGAGTAGGCTTGGCTTCACGTTTTGATAGCTACACTTTTCACGCCTTCGCCAAGCGCATCATTGACCGTTTTCGCCCCTTGCTGACTGGCGATGATGCACTAGATGCGGGCTATAAGATTGGTGAACGGAAAGTTCCACGCAAACAGGTTGAATTCGGTGATCTAGTTCCGCTGGCGATTCAGATTCTGAAGAACTCCAGAATCGCTATAAACGCGATTCGACAGACCTATAACGATGTCTTTCTGGACGAGTTTCAGGACTGCACAAATCTGCAATACGAACTTATAGAAATTGCATTTCGAGGTACTGCCATCCGGCTTACAGCGGTTGGTGATACCAAGCAGCGGATTATGGGCTGGGCAGGAGCCATGGATGGCATTTTCGAAACCTTTGCGGTGGGCTTTGCTGCGATTCCACTGAATATGTACCGCAACTTTCGTTCTAAACCCCAACTCTTGCGCATGCAGAACGAGATCATTCGTGTACTTGATCCAGCTTCCGTCATGCCTGAAGCACAATTGATAGGTGAAGGAGGGGAAGTCTTCGCTTGGCGCTTTAACGACAGTCGGCAGGAAGCGGAATACTTAGCTAATCTGATCGCAGACTGGCTCAGGAAGGAACAAGTACCGCTGTCCGAAATTGCTGTATTGGTATCCAAGCAACTGAATCTCTATGCTAATCATCTAATGGTTGCCTTAGAAAACCGAAAAATTCCTTACCGCAATGAGCAGGAGTTGCAGGATCTCTCCACGGAGCCAGTAGCAAGGCTTATCATTGATTATTTATTCTGCCTCTACAGTCAACGTGCACCTAAAGCTTGGATTCGATTATTGAATCAACTGATCCCTTTTGCAGATGACGAAATGCAATTCAGTACCCGCGAAAACTTTCAAAGCTTTTTCAAAGCACAGCAAAGAGATGTAACCCTGACCGCCCAAGCAATTGATGTGCCGTATTCTGGTTGGTGGGAATCAGTACGCTGTTTTTTGAAAAAAGTTGGCATTAAAACCCTAACTGCACTATCGGCAGACTACGAGGCTCGTACACGCCTTGTAGAGGTCATCAATGACACTAAGGTGCACCTTGAAGAACTATTGAAGCTGGAGCCTGATTTGCTCAAAGCTCTAGAACGTTTCTCCGATGATCAGGTCGTTCGGATTTTGACTATTCACAAGAGTAAAGGGCTAGAGTTTGACTCTGTAATCTTGTTGGGCGTCGAAGAACAAACGTTTTGGGGAAAACCCGATGAGGAACTTTGTGCTTTCTTTGTTGGAGTCTCCCGAGCCAAGCGAAGGCTCGTCTTAACCTTCGCAGACCAACGTGAGAGACCACCCGGATACCAAGGACGGTGGGATACCAGCCGTACTGCGAAGAGTGAATATTTAAGTTATGCCGAACCGTTTTTGAGTTGACCGTGGTGAGGTATGTTTATCCGGTGCGATAACAGTGCTGAGCACAGCAGATGGTGTTCGATTTTGAAATCTCGGTATTGGGATACTGAATGACTAGCTAATGCGTGCTGTTGGTTAGCTCGGACTTAGTTGCAGGGTTCTGAGACTTCCACGCGGTTGGCAAGATGTGGAGTGGTCACCAACAGCATAATGACTTTGATTCGATCAGCTTTAACCGGCACGTGCGGTCAACTACACCGGAATCCGCAGGTTGCCCGATGATCCGAAGTAAAAGCGAATGATTTCCGCGCACGGAATCAGCAGTCTACGACCGCTCTCACCCTCAACGGTCACGCAGTAGGCTTGCGTGTGAGGCCTGTGCCAAGGATGAATGTTGAGCGGAATCAGAAACTTTTCGTCGATGGCGAGTCCGGCTTTGACAAAGCTGGTTGTTGCAGGCTCGATCCGCAATCCGTCGAAGGTTTCAACCTCGTAATCCGGAGACGCAACAAGACGACCGTTCTGCCAAAGATCCCCGATACCCAGCAAAGGCAGTGCCGCAATGGGAACCCATACTTCCCTCTGATGTGCGTGGTCTGTGCAGGTCGGCAGGAGGAGCGCCTCCACGTCGTCAGGTAAGCATCGAAGCGGAGATATTGCGACCTTGATGCTTGGTTGCGTATACCGCTGCACGCTGCCGGGATAGCCGCACTCCCCGAACCAGTCCAGCCGCCAGATTCGTTCATCCGGAGTCAGGCTGGGGAGTCTTGGGAGCGCGTCCATGTCCAGTTATTTGCATTTATCGATGGAAATTTGCAAATATCGTTGTAATTTAGCGTTTATCGTTGGAATTCACAAATTTCGCAAGACCTTGGAATGAAAAGGTAAGCCTTATAACCAATCACAAAGGAGTACGCACCATGAGCAAAACAACTGAAACCACCACTCTCTGTTTCAGTCAGGGCAAAGAGGATGCCTTCTTGGGGAACGCCTCACGTTCAGCAGGAAGCGTTAATTCCTTTTGGAAGGCATACGAGAAAGGTTTTTATGAGGGCGAAAGACTCCGGCATGCCGCCCAAGAAGTAGACGCTTACAGGCAAGAACTCTCAGAGCAAAGGGTTATCTTGATGGAAGACACACTTGAAATTTCCTTATCGCCTACAGCGTCATAGCCTGCTGCGGATTACAACTGCTGCTGGTGGTCGGAGGCACGGATTGATCTGGCGAACCGGCAATTAGACCCAACAGTTTCTCCCCCTAAAGACAGGTAAATCTTACGTTACTTTGATTCGGACAAGTTCAGAAAATGCTGATGAATTGCGGTTTTGGCGTCGGCCAATGAAACAAACGCCATCCCGTGCTTTTCGCGTAGTTCCAGCCCTTTTTTTAATGCGCCATCGAGCCCATGAACTGTGACTGAGTAGCTAAAACCGCGCGCCTTTCCGTTGGCGTCTGTATAGTTACCGGTAAGGTACAGAGAGGGAAATCCACTTTTTTTACCTCTGCTCGGTCTCCACCCCAGGCGGAGTCCGGGTAGGCCAGACTGGTTGTTTTTCATCAGTCGCCCTACGCGCTTTGCCTCTTTCGGCCCGGTCTTTAAGTTGGGAGCGGCTTCGATGTTGATCGCGTTGAAGAAATCACAGGCTTTATCGCCTCGAAGATCGCTTTCTTCAGTGCGCGCGTGGCTCTTTCGCAAGGTGAGCGTCGAAAGCATCCCGTCTCCCAAAAATTTAATGCGCTTATCGAACATTTTCATCCTCCGCAGCCCGTAGGGTTTGTTGAACTTCGATCAAGTCGCACATATTTCCGTTCATCACTCATTCAGTCGCAGCAATTATAGCAATTTTGTCGCAGAAAATTGCACCATACGTTGCACAGAACATAGGTTTTGCAGGCTGCAAGTTTCATTTGTTTTAACACATAACAGAATTGACACTAATTAAAAGCGTCCCAGGCTATGAAAAGGCTCGGTTCGTGAGATTTCTTTCGACCGAGACTGTGGTATTGGTTGCGCCTGTCTACGGGCAGTATCCCATTCTGCGGCCAATCCTGGATGTTTGATACGCATCTTCCTGTCTGCCAGTTCCTCAATTTTCGGATGCTGCTGCCCTGCCCCGTCCTTGATCCTGCGCACAGACTCCAAGCGTATTTCCAAGGCTTGCAGTCGGCTCCGACTTTGCGCTTGGTCTGCCTGCCAAGCCTGCCTCGTTGACGGAAGGGACAACAGCCTTGGCGGCGAAGAACCCTTGGCAATCTTGACACGCTGCGTATGGATCATCTCTAAAAGACGCCCGCTGATTCGTGCCGCTTGATCGTGTTTGGCGCTCACGTAGCCAGCAAGAGCGGCCCGATACTGCTTATGGGTGTCCAAGACCGAAGAAAAGCCAGCAGCCACACTATCAGTCGAGACTCGGTAGTCAGGAACTTCTTCTGCAACATGACGTGACGGCGGATCAGGCATGTTGTAAGTTTGGCTCTGAAGCCCAAGAAACTCTTTCAAGGCACCCCCAAAACCCTGCTGAACCAGTAATTCACGTTGTTTCTGTAGCGCCGCTTCAAGAACGGGTTTCTGGTGCGGAGGAACCTCCGGCCCCTTGGCGATCAACTGTCGCTGGACGAGCCGGTAATCGGCACGAGCGGACTCCAGTTCCTGCGTTTTGCCGAAAGGAGCTTGCGCCTGCTCGCGCATCCCCTTGGCGGTGCGGGCGGCAACCTCAATGTCTTTTTGCAACATCTCGATTTTTTGAGGAATTTTGGCTAAATAATTCGAGAATCGGGTAATGAAGCCTGCTGCTGAAGGCATCCTTTCGGATCGAAAGCTATCCATGCGCTCAAATGGCGACTCAAGGCTAACCGTTCCTGTCCGCCCCTCGCCATTCAGCGTAAACTCAATCCCGCGATAGGAGTAGGTAGCAACGGTTTTTCGAGCAAACACTTCCACTATTGAGGCGTTGATGGCATTGACAGCGCGCTCACGATCCGTCCAAAGCCTACCATTAACCTCTATCCCCGGAAAAACGCCCTCCTGATCTGGATGCAGTTTTGCCGCTTTCTGCATATCCTGTAGCATCCCGAGACGAGGCGGGCCTTCCACAAAGGCAAGGCGTTCATTGTGGGAGACCTGGCGCATCAACATACCCGCTTCGTCGGCGTGTGCAGCCTGCAATTTTTCGAGGTGCTTCACTTCGTTCCGAAGTTTGGTTTCTTCAAGAAGCAGTGGATCGCCCGATGCAGCGGCTTTCATGTCTGAAGCATTGGCCGCTTCTATACCAATATCTTCAATGCCGCCCATTGAATCGTCGTAATTGCGAATCTGCGCGATCATACGCGCTTTATGTTCGAGGATCTGCCAGCGTCGAGTGTCGTAGGTCTGTTCTGTTGCGTAACGAAAAATATCAACACAGAACCCTTCGGGGTCTCGCTCGTAGAGCTTGTTGCCTTGGCGTATGATGCGTCCCTCACGCTGCTCAAGGTCGCTCGGTCTCCAGGGTGCATCAATGTGGTGAAGCCCAACAAGACGCTCCTGGACGTTCGTACCGGCCCCCATTTTGGCTGTGCTACCCAAGAGAATGCGGACGCTTCCTCGATTGACCGCTTTGAATAGCTTATCTTTCGCCGCCGGGGTGGCGTAATCATGGATAAAGGCAACCTCCGAGGCGGGTATGCCGCGAGCAACGAGTTTGGCCTTGATGTCGTCGTAGACTGAAAAACCTTGCGCCCCGGAGACCGCGATGACATCGCCGATAGTGACAGCCTCGCCCTGCGCGTTTTCATCGAAACCGTGCGCAGTGTTGTAATCGTCTATCTCCCCTTGCTCAATACCGCCTGCCGCTTCCCGTCGCTCGATCCATTCGCTTCGTAGCGCCTCATCGCCCAGGTGCTTTGCTACCTCCTGTCTTGCCTCGGCTCTTGTCTGTCCTCCCGTCACAAAAACGCCGCTCGCCGCGTCGTAGGCCGAAAAAACGCCCCCCTCCTTCACAATGAAGAACGGCATTTCCTCGTGTCCCATGTTGGTGTGCAGTGTCCCGTGCTTGTGCGTGACTACGCCTGTGGCGCTATCACGCACGTATACGCGCGAATCCTTGCTTGCCAGCCGTGCACGTCCGGAAAGCGGGATTGACATATCACAAAACATCAATTGCGTGCCTTTGTCCGCCTCCCATTTGCTGTAGATGCGTAGCGCCTGCTCGACCGCCAGGTTGATCTTTGAGCCGGGAAAATCAGGCGCGGAAGGGTCTATCAGTCGATAATCCAGCCCCGCCTTGTTTGCTTGGTTGGTTAGCGATAGCGCATTGATCCTACCTTCTGTTTCGCGCATCAGTTCGCGCAGGTTGTTGAATTGCCCCAGGATGGAATCTTCATCGACGGTGATGATTGGCGTCAAACCCGCCTCAACGACCGTTTGTTGAGCATATTCCTGTGTTGTGCACGGATAAGAGAGATGCGTGTCAATGTATTTTGGCTCTCTGGCCCCTATTACCCTGGCGGAGACGATAACATTCCATCTTTCGCTGTCCGTATGGGGGCTACGCTCGATCCGCACGGTTTCGCCGAGCGCAGGGTTGAACTTGAATTTTGGTTGCCCCTCAACCATTACGAGCTGCGGCACACCCATGAAGTTGGCCACTTCCGGGCTACGCTTGGCGACGATATTGATGGGCTGACCGCCTGCAATTTTGGGCACAGGAAAAACCTTTCCTCTTTCCCGTGCCTGCTGCTGCAAGTGTTCCAGCGTGATGGTGTCCGTGAATGTTCTGTAGAGCGGCATCAAAGCATTGATGCCGGAAAATTCAAGCCGCGATGACTGCCGGTAGCCCGTCCCGGAGGGCGAAACCTCGTAGACGGATTGCGGAGTGGCGAACTGCCGCGCCCAGCTATCGAAAACGTGAAGGCCAAGCCCCTTCAGCGTTGGATACTGCATGTAACGTTGAAGATTGAACATCTCCACCATTGAGTTCGATATGGGTGTTCCGGTCGCACCAATCAGAATCGCCTTATCGTGGAAGGTTTCCCACATCCATTGGGTTTTGACGAACAGATCAAACGCCTTGTCTGATCCCGCCGAGTTGCCCATACCCGGTACTCTATCCATCTTGGAGTTATAAAACAGATTCTTGAATTCGTGCAATTCGTCGATGGCGAAAGCATCAATCCCCAATTCATCAAACGTAAGTACCTTGTCGCGTGTGCCGACTTGCTGAAGTTTCTGTTTCATCTTCGCTTCGAGATTGGCTTTGATTTTCTCCATATCCCGAACAATGTGCTTGTCGTTGCGTGCCCGCTTCATCGCTTCGATGGCGGCTGCCAATTCGTCAATTTGTTCCTGTAATACTCGTTGTTCAACTTTGGACGGCAGGCCAATCTTTTTGAGGGAAGAGTGCCCTATTACAATGGCGTCCCAATCGCCAGTCACAATTTTTGAGAAAAATTTCTCACGCCTATCCTTTGAAAAATCCTCTGGCGTAGCCGCCAGAACGCGCGCGGCGGGGTAGAACTTGGAAAACTCCCCTTGCCATTGCAGGGTCAGATGGTTAGGCACGGCGATGAGGGGCTTACGTGCGACACCCATACGGCGCATTTCCATCATGATAGAGATGATGATCGCCGTTTTTCCGGCCCCAACAACGTGATCGAGCAACATTTGCCGCGATTGCAGCCCTCGCCAGACACCATTTTTCTGGTGTGGGTTTAGCTTCTGTACTGGCGACATTCCCGGCAGGGTCAGGTGTGTGCCGTCGAATTTGCGCGGGACGAAACGGTTCAGTTTTTCGTTGAAAATGCCAGCAACGAGGATGGCCCGGTCGGGATCGCTCCAAAGCCATCGCTTCCATTCATCTTTCATTATTTGTTGTTTTTCACGGGCGATTTCGGTCTCTTGATCCATCACTACCGTTCTGGTGGAGCCATCAGAGTCTTTGACCGTCTTGGTGACAACGACCCCCCTGCCCTCCAGGGTGTCTTGAAAAATGGTTGTCGCGGGCGCTTGCGATGTGCCGTATTTACCATAATTGAGATTCGCGTCGACGTTGCGCGCTGCGTCCCAATGGATCATCCATTGCCCCGTCGCGTTGAGGTAGCTCATGGTGGGCTTCTTGCCGGTGACGTGTTCGGCAAACTGACAGAAGACTTCCGCAGGAATAAACGCTGCCCCGAGGGTGGCATTGATTTCACTCGGGCGTTTGTCGGCGGGGATAACCTTTTCCAGCGCCTCGACGTTGCGCAGGTATGCGGGATTGTCGCCCGCCGCTGTTTTGGCGTTTTCCAGCTTGGTTTTGACATCTCCGGACAGATAATCGTCGGCCAGCGTCAAGCCGTTGAGAGGATCGTCAAAAACCAGGTTGCCGAGATCATCAACAATTTCATCGGCGGTTTTGCCTGGATAGATCGACTCCATGTAGGGCAAATTGAGCTCACCACGGTAATTGAGCGAGGCAAGCAAGGCATCGCGGGCGCTCTCGACGTGGATGTAGTCGCGCGGAGGAAAAAGTACGCGCTGTTCAAGAATGTCCGCCTTCCGGGCGCTCGGACTCCTTGAGTCGCTGCCTTCGCGCTTGGCGACGGCCTCGGAGATACCTTTGTCGTAGTCAAATTCAAGCGCCAAGACAAGAGATGCCTCGGTATCGTCGCAGAACAGGCGGCGATTGGTGGCATCCCACACAAAACCATAGGATTTTCGGAAAGCGTCGTAATCCCTGTTCAGTTTCTCTCTGTGTTGTTCAATTTTTTCAGTCCCGGAGTCGGGAGAGAGTTCGAGGCGCATTTGCTGCCGTAGTCCATCGCGCAAAGCAATCATGCCCTTCATTCGGTCTACGGCCTTGAGGTTGGGGGCTTCCCACGGTATTACCGTTTTCTCTCCAAAACTATCGTGGCCACGCACCATGATGCAGCCGTCTTCGGCAACGAAATATGAACCTTCTTTGACGCCATCAGGCACGACCACATCTACCCTTTCCAGTTCGACCGTCCGTTCGATGCCTGTATAGATTTCTTCGGGTAGTGAATTCGCCCATTCGTGCAGAACTTCTTCAAACGGGCGCGCGAGATCCGGCGCGACCGTGTAATCGTTTGCCCGGTACATCGTGCCAGTTAACGCTTGGTTGCCCAGGACGTTTTCGGGGTGTTGCACAAAGTAGCTGTTGATCTTGACTTCTTCGGACAGGCCGGTCTTTTCATCCTCAAGGGTAACTGTCCCGGTCTTTACCCAGTCTGTGTCTCTGGATTGTTCGTCACGCTCATCGTCGAAACGGTCAAACTTCTGGAACACCAAAATGTCCGTGACCACTTCCGTGCCAGCGTTTTCCTTGAAAGCGGTATTCGGAAGCCGGACGGCAGAAATCAGATCGGCCCGCTTGCTGATCCAGCGTCGTGCGGCGGATTCACGGGCATCCATGAAATAGCGCGATGTGACCATCACCAGCAAACCGCCGTCGCGCAGTTTGTCAATGGATTTGGCAAAGAAATAGTTGTGGATGGTGTAGCCGGAGTACGGCGTGCCGTGCGGGTCGACCAGCGCCGTGTTGCCAAACGGCGGGTTCCCTACGACTACATCAAAGTAGCCTCTTGGAATGTCGTAGTCCTGGAACCCTTTTGCGGCGATCTGGGCGGACGGGTACAGAGCGGCGGCAATCGAGGCGGTTAATGGTTCAAGCTCGACACCGTGCAGTTCCGAGGCTTTACGCATGTCGGCAGGCATCAGGCCAAAGAAGTTGCCTACTCCTACTGAGGGTTCGAGTACTCGGCCCGACCGGAACCCCATTTGCGCGAGTGCGCCGTAGATTGCGTCGACAACGACGGGTGATGTGTAGTGTGCGTTCAGCATCGAGGCGCGGGCACTCTTCCATTCCTCTTCAGTCAGCAACGCCTTTAATTCCTGGTGTTCTCTTGTCCATTGCCTGTTGTCGGGGTCAAACACGCCTTTGAGCGCACCCCATCCGACGTACCGGGCAATGGCTTTGCGCTCTTGGGGGGTGGCCTTGCGGCCTTCAGAGGCCATCGTTTTCAGGATGGTGATGGCCTGGATGTTGTCGCGGTACTTTTGCCCAAGCCCGCCCGTGCCTATCTCTTCATCGGAAAGGTCAAAATCTGCTGCATCAGGAAGAAGGAAATTGGCATCGTCAGATACAGCGATGCCGACGGCGGCGGTAGCTTCGATGGGTGGAAAGGTTGTGGTTGGCCGGGATTCGTCTGGAGCAAAGGCCAATTGTGCAACGCCCTGCCCTACTTCCTTTCCCTGCCGTGGCGTGGCGATAATGGACTCAGGCACAGGGGCCGAGGCATCGAAAAGATCAAGCTGTGGTTTGAACGATTTGACGGAGGTTGCGGGATCGTCTCCAGATGTTCCTACGGCACGGGCGGGGCGAGACTGAGACCGGCCTGTTCGACGATTTCCCACGGTGCGAGGTTGTACACTTGCTTCGGCTTCGATTCCGCCAGTGCGTCGATTTCCTTTTCCGTTTGGCCGTACAGAGCTTCCCAATACTCTCCCGTCTCGATCAAGGCTTGCACTCGTTCCGGCCAACCCATCATCCAGCGGTTTGCTACCGAAATCAAATGATTCCTGCCTGCCTCTATCATCGCCAGTATTTCTGGCGGATACGCTTCTCGGTTCACTACTTTGCGGGATGTCATCGCCATTATCTCCTATGCTAAAAAGATCAGGCTGGTTGTCATTGGCGGCAGGCATTGTGCTGTGTCTCGTTTATTGCTCAAAGCCTCGCATGTTACGAGAAACGAGACATTATGACAAACACAGCAGAGACCGATGTGCTCAATTTTCGGGCGACTGCGGTTTTCGTGTGCCGACGTTGCCTGGACAAAACTGTCCACAGGGTTATTCACGGATTTTGTGGATAGCAGACAGCTATTCCTCATTGCTGCCCTCTTTTATGTTGTCTTTGTGCTCTCTCCATACCTTTTTGACATGCGTTTGGCTACACCTGGCTCGTTTGGCCGTTTCCACAATACCAACCCCTTCTGTACGCATGCGAATGATGTTGGCCTTGAGATTTTTGTTGGGCGGTCTACCCGTGTAGCGTCCAGCCTTTTTTGCGAGAGCTATTCCCTCCTTCTGTCGCCTCAATCTGTCCTCGTAGTCATCACGGGCGGCCTGTAAAGCAATCAGCAGAAATATCCTCTGCACTTCCTCAATTACTCTTCTCATGAAATCGTTGCCGTTGAACTCCAGATGAGACAGGTCTACGACACCAGGAATGGAAAGCCGCGCCCCCTTTTCCTGAATGCGTGCAATGAGTTGTTCGGCTTGGATGAGAGGTAAGCGGGTAAGGCGGTCGAGCTTTTCAGCGATGACAACGTCTCCGGGCTGAAGGTCGGCAATTAACCGCTCAAGGACTGGGCGGTCTGCCCGAGCGCCACAGGCAACCTCCCGGTAGACTCCGGCGATGTAGTACTCTGCGCCTCTGGCGTCTGCTATCAAGGATTCTTGTCGTGCAATATCTTGTTCGTCCGTGCTGACGCGCATGTAAATGCGGGCGACTTTTATGTGATTCTTTTCCATGTGATTATGTCCGTTCCAGTTTAGATGACATAACTAATAATGAGTGTAATCAAGATACACATACTTTATTCTCCCGTTTTACGTAATTGTGGCCATCCGGCGACGATTTGAGCAAAATCGCTTTCGTAACCAAGAGTGTCCGGGTATTTTTGTAGACGCACAATCAGCCCAAACACAATAATCATGTCTTCTGCTATGCTGCTATCACACCCCCATGCTTCGCGTAGATCAAAACCACCCCACTCTTCTGCATTCCACCAAGACAAAAGAAATTTTGCCGCTTTTTTCGATTGTCCGGTGAAGCCTTTGGCAGTGGTTATTAGCCGTTCAAGAGCATGCAACTCGTTCATCTGCATTTCAAAACCAACGGCATTTTTTGTGAGTGAAGAAGCGCCTTTAATAGATTCAAGAAGTTCCTTCTCTCCTTTCTGTGTCCTGTTTGTCTTACATGTGTACTCACGAACTAATCGACCATTACCGTCAAAAACTCCTTCTTTCCCAATATAAAGAACGTCATTGTCAGTTTGCATCATGTTCCTCCCGGTTAGTTAGGGTATGCCTAATCAGCCGTTACGACGCTTCGCAGCCGCGCCAATCTGATTCAACAACATGTTGTAGGCTGCCCTCTCTTCGTCGGGTGATTCTGGGTATATAAGCCATCCCTGCAACACCATCCCCGACAAAGCGATGACAACCAATTCAGCATATATATTGACGGAAAAGAAATATCCCACCATTCCCCCGAACGACATTACTGCCAACAGCGCAGCAATCACAAGTAGAGGAAACTCTTTGAGCCAGAAATCACGTAGATCGGAGCGATACAACGCCCTCGATTCCGTCAATCTCTGCTTGACCGCTTCCTTGTCGAAGTCAGCTTCCCAATATCTATCAGTCACGGCGTTTCCTCCGTTTGGCGTGCGTTCAGGCGGCTCCGTTCCGCGAAAGGTTCTTGATTCAATCGTCATGTCGTTCTCCTTCTGATGCGTGTATTCGTGCACTCCCAGCCCTTACTGGGCTGTCGGCTCCTCGTTGCGAGAGGAATGCCACCAGACCACAAATAAGACTTGCCGCACCACCCAAAAAAAGTCCGACACCAAACGATAAGTTTCCAAAAGCAACAAGGACAGAGACCCCGACCGTGACTACGGTAAATACTGCCATAGCAAGCGTAACACGCCAAACTGAAACAGGTTCATTCATTTTCGTTCTCCTTCTGATCCTCGGTTAGTTAGGGTAACAATTGGTTCTGATATACCGTTTCACGAGCCACTTATGTGGACATCCGGTAGCGATGAAAAAGACTTTTCTGGAGCCTGTGTTCCCAAGTGCCTCTTTTACAAAGCCGCCGTTGAGTGCTACCCGAAATGCCTTGATTGACAAGATCGTTAGTAGGACGTAGGTTGCCACAATAACACCGGTCGTCAACAAGAAGTAGTGAGGAAACACAAACACGCCAAGCAACGTGCCGATCACTGCAAATGTTGTCGCCTCCTTGATGTTATAAGATATCATTACACTCTCCTTTGTTGTGTGCCGGTTACTTTGGGCATAATCAGTCCAACAATCTTGTGGGCTACTGTTTTTTGCGAGGCTTGAAGAACTGACGGTAGTACGGTTCACTCTTTGCCTGCGCTGTGTCGGAACCCGGATTCCACTTTCGCCCTACGCGCATTTGCCGCTCTTGCATTTCATCAAGCAGAACGCTCATGCCTGTGCGGGCGTTGCCCCACACAATCCGATTTTCGAGTAAGCCTTCCTCGTCGGCTTCGTCGGTAATCATGTTTTCCTCCTCCGGTTAGTTAGGGTATGTCCTAAGTTCCAACACCATCGTCCGGCTTTTTTCGATCTGAATATACCCAGTGTCCAACAAAAGCCAGAACAATAGTAAGTGATATTCCATTTAGCGCCATCCCAATCCAGGAAGCAATATTTCCTGCATCCTCTGACAGTTTCTCTAACGGTAAAGCTAAAAATTCTTCTCGCAAAAACAATAGAGTTTCTAATCCATTTCTGCCTTGCATGACGTTGAATATATAGCTAATCAGCAGGGAAACACTGAGCGCAAAAGCAGTCCATAGCATTAACTTTATTATTGTAATCATGCCCCGGACGAGTCTTTCACCCAGACTAGAATATGTGTCACCACCAACAAAAAAACAACTCCACAAAAACACAACAAACAACGTTGTCAAGCTAAAGATAAGATGATTCATTTTCATTCTCCTGGTTAGTCAAGCCACATGAGGCGATATGCCCCTACAAAAGTTAGATGTTTGCAAGGCGGTTGTTTTGACTCATCAGGGTAGTTTTGTCGCACATTTTGCCATGATAGCCATGCAATCATAGAAGATAAGGCAATTACCGCAAGAATCCTGTACCCTTTATGTAGCATTGCCATTACGCATGCGCCCAAAAAAAATATCCAAAGTACCTCATTCATCTTGTGCCCTCCTAGCCCTTTCAAGGCAGTTGTTCGTTGTTAATAAGTATGCTCATCGTCTATGCTGAAAGCCGAGAGTGTTCAGGCGGATCACAACGCATAAAACAGCAACACAGGCTAAAAGAAACAGTTCCGGGAGATAGTCCAGAACGACAGCGATACTTTCTACGTTCATCGGGTTTTCTCCAGTTCTTCAGTTGTGCGAAGAGCGAAGACTGCCACTAAACCACAAATAAGGATCGCCGCACCACCCAAAAAAAGTCCGACACCAAACGATAAGTTTCCCAAAGCAACATGGAAGCAGATTCCGGTCATGACTACAGCAAATACCACCAAAGCAAGGTAGAACGCCGTAACACGCCAAACTGAGACAGGTTCATTCATTTTGATCTTCCTCTTGGTCAAGTTAGGGTCTGCCTATCTGGGCGGCGGACCGCTTATCAACAAGTGTTTGAATGGCCGCAAACAGATCATCGGCCTTTCCACCGTGGTATTCATAATCATCGAGCAAGGCGAAGAAATCTTCACGTTGAGTCTGCCTTTCCTCAGCCACGGCCTCAAGTGCTTCCAAATCAATGACTCTCATGCCGTGCGCCCGATCAAACCAGGCTTGCGCATAATCGCGTTCGTCACTGCCACCGCTATTGTAGTGGTCAGCACGCGGACACCCGAGGATGTTTTCAATGTCGGCAAGATCGCCCACAAAACTGCGTAGTAGTTCCTCGGGCATCATCTGTACCTGCTGGCACTTACGCACGAACTCCGGCGGCACACGTAGCGTGACGGCCACGGTTTCATCAGGCACAAAGCGCCCTGCCTCGCCGGGAATGATGCCGATAGGAGCGCGGAAGCCATGAGGCTGTGCATTACAGCGCCAGCCGATACCGTCGCCGAGAGCGCCACAATGGTTGCCGTCAAACTCAGGCACACGGCGTAAGCTCTGGTCTATATAGCTATAGAAGTAACACGCACTAGGCGCCCCAACGTGAACGTGTGGATGTGCCGGAACGACATAGCCAAACCGCCCTACGTCACGGCGGCTGTATTCCTGATTCCACCGTCCGCCGCCGATCAACTCGCACCTGACACCGGCATGTTCAATGGTCAGAAGCTCATAACCGTCTTCGGTCGGCTGCACGTCGATCAGCCGGACATTGTGAACGGTGATGAACATGCGGGAAGTGCCGGTTTGTGTGAGTGCGTCAAACACATTGAACGGCTGGTCAATAGGATTCGTGGTGATTGTCATGTGATACTCCGGTTAGCTAGGGTATGCCCTGTCAGCGCACCCATATCTGGTATGGATCAAGCAAAGCGTTTCCCGGAAAGATGAAATCACCCAGGGATGCTGCCCTTGACTTGGCTTGCCTCAGATCATCAGGCGAACAGGAAGCCAACTCGAACATGCAGTAGAGATGCCGTTGCCTGAACGTGTCCTTTTCGGCATTCAATCCGCGCAGAAGAGCCTTCATGCTTTCTACTGCGATTGCCTCTTGATCTCGAAACATAACAGCTACACCCCACTCACGCCCGAGGCGAGCTAACTCCAAAAAATCACACCCGCCATCTTGGTAGTCCAGATCAATGACCTTGGCGGCTTGTGTTTCTATCAGTCGGGCAGCTTCCATTTTGCTGTGGGCTTGCAAAGGTTCCATCTGGACATCGGGCGGCTGGTCGAGGCCGCTTTCGTAGATGAGGTCAGAATCTTTTTGTGTCATGACATCCTCCGGTTAGTTAGGGTATGCCTATTCAGGCTTTCCCGTAGGGTTGGTGTAGTCATCGCCATACTCACAGTCGCAGCTAAACGCTTGGTCGCCACAAGCAGGGCATCGTTCAATGTCGCAACCTATTACATGGTATTGCCCTTTTATGACTGCGCAGTCACGACAAGGGCGCTTATTAGCACCCCAGTCACCTCTTTCATCGCCGTAACGGACACGCTGATACTCTACGCCTTTAATTGAATATGTGGCTTGTAACTGTGCCTCTTCTATGCGATCAGGCCAGCCCTCAATAACCCTGACGCCGTTGTACTCAACAAATTTCTTTTCCATTTCCGATCCTCGGTTAGTTAGGGTATGGTTCAAGGGCTGTATCTGTTTAGTCGGGTTATTTGTCCATGCGTATCTCGACCTGAATTTTTTCTTCCGCCTTTCCGGCCTGATTGACCGGATAAAACCACCACAGCACAGGAGCGGCACTAGCATGCTCACCAGCCTTAATAAATATGACATTCGGCATTGGATCATCACTAACAACGCGAAAAGAGGAAGCATCTGTACTTGCCATCGTGAGCACGCGCCAGCCGGTAGGTAGGCAAATATCGGCCGGCTTGAGCAAAAGCCGCCCGACCATCTCGTTGCCTTTCTCAAACCGGAGCGAGCATCGGCCCTCGTAGAAAACTGGGTTAGCGACGGCGCTTTCGGCAACCAACGTCAGCAGCAAAATCGAAATAAACACCTTCAATTGTTCGGTCACTTCGTCTCTCCTTGGTTAGCTAGGGAATGTCTCAACAACAACCGTTTGTGTCACGACATCCTCCGGTTAGTTAGGGTATAGCCATCGTGACCCCCTCTCTAGGCATGGTCACTAAGTCATAGGGGCATTGTATATGAGCTAGACACACAAGAGCAACCTAAAGTTGCCTGTCTGTAAAAATTTGTTGTCTTTGTACACATAAAACAACACACATGTCACTATGTTGTGTTGTCTTACACCATAATACACTAGAAAACAGCGACACCTACATGTATACTTGTGTTGCATCAGACTCACAGGTACAACAACATGAACACAACTACAGCACCACGAACTCGCTTGCTCAACCTCCGGGTCCCAGAAAATCTTGCCCAACGATTTTCAGCCCTGGCAACTGCGACTGACCGATCATTATCTTTCTACTTGCTCAAGGCGCTGGCCACACAGATTGATGAACTCGAGTCTGTCTACCTGTCGGAACAACGCCTCATAGAGATGCGGGCGGGGAAAGCGCAGCCCATTCCACTCAGTGAGATAGCGAGTGAGTACGCCAATGTGGAAGGTTGACGTTCTCCCCGCCGCACGGGAGGAACTCCGTCTGATCGACCGGGAGCATGCCAGGAAGATTATCCGTTTTTTGTGCGACTTGGAGCAAGCCGAGAATCCTCACTCAGAGGGACAGGGTATCTCCTTTCTATGGAGATATGTTATTATGGATACCTATCAAGTAATTGCCGCAGTCTGTCAAGAAAAACGACAAATAATTATCACGGCTGTTAGACCTCTGCCTTTTTAACTGTGCATACACAACAATCCGTGGCCACGTATCGTCGAAAGAGACGATGCCTCACGGAACGACATGGACAGAAATACGCCGTTAGAGGTTTTTGGATGACAAATGAGACATACCTGGTGCGGCAAAGCGAAAAGACCGCCCACTATCTTGCCCATTGCGGAACCGACCATTGGTGGTGCTGGAACGCAGCGACTGACCACAAGGGGGAAAACATTCCGCCCTTTCCAGAGAGACGGCAAAATTTCAAGTAAAGCATCGGGCATTTTCGCGCCCGCGAAAATTTCGTTACACCTTTAACCAAGAGACAAGTCATGTCTATGTTCCGTAGAGGGTTGTCGACGACCCAATGTGGGCACATCCATGAGGTTCGGACGAAGACCCTGATGTTCTTTGTTTCGAGCCTGAACAGCTTGCTCGATCCCTCTATCCACAAGCCGCTTGACTGCGGCAAATCCGCTTTCGGTTTTCTGGGCTAGGTCGTTAAAATCAGTGTAAGCCCTCATTTTGTTGAATACAGCAAATTGTTCTGTACTCAAGAGGTCTTTGCTGAGGCGTTCTATATCGTCTGGCGACAATTGATCGCTGTCTTTATCCAGCGCCTTGGATGCTTTCAGGTGCGCTTTGTAAGCGGCGGGCGTAATCTTCGGCACATCACTTGGCCAAGCGGTCACTTGCGGATCAAAGACGGGAAAGACCGCCACTCCCCCCACTTCCTTTGCTGCGGCTTCTGCTTTCTCGCGTCCCGTATTCTTCCCTTGCGAGAACACAAGATGTCTATCGTCGTCGCCCGCAATGACGATAGGTTTATCTGGATATTTTTCGCGCAGGATACGGGCGACGATGGGCAAGTTACCCGAGTCTATTGCCGCTGCAACAGGTAATTTTTCGGCAGCGGCAACTGCCCCCCCTGTGGAATAGCCCTCAGTGATAATGATAACAGGAGCCTTATCCAGAGCATCCATGCCGCCGATCGCATGAAAATTCCCCTCCTTGCGCCCTGCTTTGGGAAACCGCTTGGTTCCGTTCGGCTGGATGGTCTGTATCATCCATACCTTGCCGTTCTCGTCATGGAGAGGGATGTAAGTTCTTTGCCCTCTGGCGTCCGTGTATAGTCCGCCATGCTTCCCTGGAGCGGCCAGTGCGGCGATGGCGGACGGATCAATGCCCTTTGATGCCAGGTAGGGCGTTGCGCGTAAAATCGGCGCCAGACCCTTCAGTTGTTTCGTTGCCTCGTTCGCCACGAGGCTCTGTTGCGCGGCTCGCTCTGCTTTAAGTTCGGCTTCCTTCATGGCTATCTGAGCTTTCTGCGCATCATCTCGGACAGCATTTTGATAGTAGCCTTTGGCCTTCCACCCCTGTTTTTCGCCAGTCTTGAAATTTTGACCATGCCCGGTCAGCCCGTTTAGGCTCCAAATGTAAGAGCCATTCATAGCACCTGGCTTTCCACCTTCAACCCGGACGTTATGAAATCTGCCGTCCATGATTGGATGTTTTCCTTCTATTTCTAGGCCCATCCCCCGCAGGAATTCTGCAAATTCTTCACTTGGCGACATGCCAAAAGTTTGATTCTCAGGCAACCAACGAGAGAACCTTTGCACGTCGACGGTGTCGCTGATGTAGCACAATTTCAACTTGCCGTCCCAACTCACACCGGCCTTCTTGGCTTCTGCATACTCCTCAGAAGGCACGGCCAGATAGATACGACTGGGCGGTTTTGGCTGCGCTTGGGACAGCGATCCTGCTTCCTTGTCCCGTTGTCTGCCTGACTCTCGGCTGCCCCGCCTTTCTTGCGAGGCAGCAAACGTAGCGTAATTTTCAAAATCTTCTGGTGATATGGAATCAATGGGCTCGGTTTCAGCCCCCTTCAAGGCAGGAGAGTTATCGGTTTCAGCCTTCGACCGCTCTCTGACGGGCATGGGCATAGCTGGTACTTCAATTGGCTGCTTGTTGTTCGACCACCTATCCAAGAACCCGTCCCGAATTGAGGATGCAGTCGTTTTTGTGAAAATGCGTGATATGCTTTCTGGCAATTTGTCGCTGTTATCGGTATAAATACAGGCTGTCTCACGGGCGCGGGAGATAGCCACGTAGTACAGATTTTGCGAAGTGGTGCGGTTTTTGACACCCAATGAGATAAGTACGTTGTCACATGTCGAGCCCTGGGCACTATGTACTGTGGCACTATAAGCGTGCATAAGATGCAAGGGCGAGCGAGCATCAAGGTCAAGCGGTTTCGCATCTGGGCTATCCAACCGCCTCACGGTAATCAACCCCGGTTCAATCCCTACTACGCGCATCTTGTCACCGTTAGTCAAATCCTTGCCTATGTCATTACGTGTGACACGCACGAGATCCCCCACTGCCATTTCGGTTTTTTCAAGTTCATAGACGCTGATTTTCGTGATTTTGCGCGGATTGATAGTCAGTACCTCGTCGCTCTTCTCCGTAGCGATTTCAAGCAAATTCCCAGGAAGATGCCCGATGACCTTGTAATTTTGCCAGCGCACAAGGCCCGCTTTTTCGTAGTCGCGCTCTGGCTGGATAATCATGCCCGCACGGTAGGTAGCCGCCACCCTTCTTTCGGCCTGCGTGGTGTCAACCCGCGCAAGCGTCCCGTATTCCATGCCCCTGCCTTCCAACCCCAACTCATTGCGTACAAGTTCGTTAATCATTCTTCGGTCTTGGTTTGTTCCAGCAATCAATAAAGTGCTGTCTCGGACTTCGGGTGTCATTCTCATATAATCGGCAACCATTGCCGTATTCCGGCCCCCGTACTCCGGGTATTCGTCCTGCACCTCCACGACGGAAATCTTTTGCACAGACAAAACCGCATTCCCGTGAGCGACGGCTTCGACGGCCTGTTTCAATCTCGGTGTTTTTTGACGCAGAATTTGAGAAATCCGAGCCGATTCCATGCCCGCGTGCTGCAATTGTGCGAACGGTTTCCCGGCCTCGATGGCTTCCGTCTGCTTTGTATCGCCAAGCATCACCAATCGGGCTCCTGCCTTTTCGACGGTACGCATCAGTTCCAATAATTGCCGGGCTCCAACAACGGATGCCTCATCAAGCACAATGATAGTTTTGTCATCAATTTTTTTATCTCGTGAATACAAAAAACTTGCCAGCGTCCGGGCTTCCATTCCCTCCTGTTTAAGCACCTTGATCTGATTTCCGTAGGGAGCCAACGCTAAAACCTTGTATTGCTCGCTTGTCATGTTGTTGATGAAATCGACCGCATGCTTCACTGCGAAAGTCTTACCTGTCCCTGCATCCCCCTGTATGCCAACAAACCTGTTGGACGTACCAACGATAGCGCGGATGGCGGCTTGTTGCCCTTCATTGAGCGTGGTATCAGAAAATGCCCTGTCAACCTCCTCCGGTTTCATCAACGGCGACACTGTTCTTCGGCCTTCACGTTCAATCGCAAAAATAGCCTTTTCTTGTTTGAGTGCCTTGGGCGTTGTGAAACTACGTTGATCGGGGATAAGAGTTCCTTTGTTAATCGCCCGCGACACATAGCGACGCGCTCGTTCGATAGTCCAGTCTCTCGTTTCACAGAGCATTTCTGCCCAACCGACAGGAGATAATGATTTACGGTCTATGTCGTTATCACCCGCCGCTGTGTACATATAGGCTCCCGGTATCAAACTGCCCGTAGCCTCGAGTCGTGCAATTTCTTTCTCCACGTCTTTGGAGGTAACTTTCAGCCCTACGGCGCGTTCCAAGGCAACCCTCACCAATTCGCTCTCCCTCACACATGCCTCACGCTCGGTCAGGTGATTGATCGCATAACGCACGACTGCCCGTGCAACGGACACATCTTCCGGAATAATGACTTGCCCGACGGGGACAGACACCCCTCCGTTTCCACCGCCCCCTCCATCGTTGACGGCTCCTGCTGTACCAGGGACATTGAGCACATCTAATTTTGGAGGCCGTGAGTGAACCTTCAACACCCCTGCGCTTCCATCAGGCGCGATCATATTGTGTTCAGCCTGCGCCCCTTCAACAAAGGGGGTTGCCAGTGACGACGCCCTCGCCTGATAGTCAACGCCAGCGAGTGCGCTCCTATCCAACCAGTCGCGGCGCACTTTATCAATGTCCGTTTTTTCCTTTCTTGGTCGAGTCTTTATCGCAATTTGTTGTTTTTCTTTTGTGCTGGCCGTTGCGCGCGTCTTGCCGCGATCCGAAAGCACGCTTTCAATTGTGGCGCTTCGGGCTGAAAACGCCTCGATCTGCTCGCGTGAAATATGAGCCAACTCAAAATTACCCTTGCCATCAGTCAAGCGAATTTCATACCCCAACGCCTGAAGGCGACTTGCCAGTTCCAGTTTGTACCGAGCGCCCAATTCATGCTGAACCCCAAAAAGATCGTCTGCAACCAACGCCCGCCACTCCCCGTCAGCGCGCCGAGTCATATTTAGCACAAGCGCATGAGTATGTAGCTGCGGGTCTTTATCACGGCTCAAGGCATGCCGAAACTTGCCAATCACCATGTTGCCCGTCCGCTCACGCGCAGACTTCCCGTTCACTTTCCTGCGCGTAAGTGCCAGTTGCTCGACATGTGCCATCACTGCCGTAACAGCTTCGTCGTGTGCTTTTACGATGTCCCTGTTGCCGGCAATGAGCGCCTGCATCGAGACTGATTTTGGTGCGGAAAACGTAATGTCCCAACCCATGCGTTTTCCGCCGCGATCTGCCACTATGGAACCATCCGGAAGTTCCTGGAGTTTGGAAGGATATGCAATGCGCGTGCCATTTGGCAGAAAACCGGCGAGCATCCGCGAAAACATCGTTTGGTCGACGCGCCCTGCCAACTCAAGGTATTCCGCCCCGCGCCCCTGCCATTCGCTGCTATCCCCGTCGTCGATGTAGTAGTCATCTGCGCCAGAAAAGTAATTGCTGGCCGCATACTGGTTAGAACCTTTAATGGGCGTCAGGTTAAGCATGGTGGATCACCGAACACTGATGGCAGGATGCCTGACAGGGCGCGAAAAGTACGGGATGGTGCATTTTGAGATGGGGTAGTCCGCCCCAAACATGACATAAGCTTCTAAATCTTTGAGATTTGAAATTTCGGAGTCAAGAACGCACGGCTCAGGTGGGCATTGAATAATGTTGCGAGTCGTCGATGAGCCTTTCCCTGTGTTTTTCGAGACGGACAGGCGCTCAACCTGCATTTTTCCGAGAATCTCACTAGCACGATCAGCGTTCAGTGCATTGGATGCGGCAAGAATCACGTAGTTGCGGAAACAGGCGAGCAAGGTTTTTGCTGCATCTTTGCCATACGTCTCGTCAAGCTGTGACCAGTCCTGGATCGTTCCGACGATGCGTAACCCGTGCTTCCGCCCCTTTGTAGCAGCAGGAACAAACGACTCCAGACGACCAAGAGATTCGAGTTCGTCGAGAAAAAGCCAGAAGCGGTTCAGCCCCATAGGTTCGTAGGACAGAATAGTTGCGCAGATCGTATCAATCCATGTCGCCACCAAGGGGCGCTGCGCACTCCGCATATCTTCGCGCCATGAAATATAAAGATTGCCGGGTTCCGGATTATGAAGCCAGTCATGGAGTGAGAAAGACGTGTTGCCCACCTGTTCGAGCAAACGCAACGGACGTACGTACTTATTTATCATAAACTGAACGCTGGCAATCGCCCTATCCGCGTTATCTCGGAAATACCCCTGAGAATCCGAGTTTTCGAGAAACGTCCTTAGCGTATCTGTGTCCTGCCGAATGAGCATATCAATCAGGTCGACCTGTCTGCGATTGCCATGTCTAGCGAGTTGACGCATTGTGTCGGACAAGAGATCGCGCGTATAGGAACACCACTGTTCATCTTCAGGGCTGATCTGCGGCGGAATGATAGATTTCGCCATGCGGTCAAAATCGTAATCGCCGTGGATTTCGTTGAAAACAGACCACCCAACAGACCGCGTATCAAACGGATTCAAAATGGTATCGCCAGAAAGGCCGAACTTGCTAAAAAAAGTACCATTCGGGTCGACGATCACCATCTTGTCTCGTCGAAAAAACGCTGATGAAATCATGTGTTCCAACACAGTCGATTTTCCTGCACCCGTCGTTGCACAAAGGAGCGTATGGCGATCTTCCATGTACAAGGGCATCGGCATCTTTCCGATCATGATCGGACTGACAGCCCCGCGCCCGCATTTCCGCTCCTCTTTGTTGAACTTGGAATTCGAGGAGTCCACTCTGGAGCGCAAGCCGTGCCAGTTCTCCATTTTTGAACCACGAAGCCATCGCTTGTAACGCGCCCCTCGAAAACCATCATCGGCAAAATTCCGCAGAAACCATGCAAAAAACACCGCCGCGCCAAGGCCGATAATGACACCAACCGCGATCCAAGGCTCGCGGTCAGACAACTGTAGATAGCCCCCAGTCCAACGAAATACCTTATGACCGAGGTAGCCCCCAAAAAGCGGCCAGGCCAAAGCCCCTATCACGGACGCCTGATCGATTTCATGTTTTTGCATAGCGGTCAATCCTTCAGAAAAGCGCGGAACTCATTGAGCAATGATTTTGCCCGCACAGCTTCGCGTAAGCCCTGCATGTCGCCTGTGCCTGCCTTCCTGGCCGAAAGGTAAAGGCTGATGGCAAGCATCTCCTCTACGCGATCCACCCTGAACGCAATCTCTTCAACCGCTTCCGAGAGCGAAGCGAGCGCGCGAGCAGAATCGCTGCCGCCCAAAACCCTGTCTCGAATGAAGCGAGAACGATTCGATTCACCCGCCAAGGCCATGCCGTCTTCGAGTCGCCTCAGTTCGTCTGACGAGAACCAAATCGGAAGAGCACGCCCATTTTGTGCTTTTGTCATAAAACCTTCCTTGCCGCCCTGTTACTATAAAGTTGATTATAGGATACTACTACTATCCTTGCGCGATGTAGCAGATTTCCTATAAAATACCTATCGTGCAAAATTTTTTTGCACGATCATTTTCTCATATTTTATGCGCCATCATGCACCCCGTAGGGGTGCGTATTGTGTATCGAGATTTCTGAGGTTTTTTCTCAGAAATCTCGTGGTTGTTAAGGGTGAAAACTGCTCCGCCCGAAGGGCGGTGACAAACGGTAAGCGATGTGATAGCATCCGGAACGCAGGATGTGGCAGAATGGGAGCACATTGAGGCAAAACGTAACAGGTAGGAATCAGATGGGAAGCAAACAGGAGGCGGTTAGTGTGCAAGATGGTCTAACAGCAACGCTAAATGCACTGAGGCCTCAGACTAAGGCCGCAAAGCTACGACCGTTGATACCGATGATCGAGCGAAAATTGACTGAAGGCGTCACGCTGGAGACCATAGCGCAAACGCTCGTGCGCGGAGGCCTCGACATCTCTCTGGGAACCTTGAAAAGCTACCTGTCCCGGCATCGCAAAAAGTACGGTAAGTCGGATGACGCCCAGAACGTATCTTGCGAACGCCCCTCCTCCGCTGCCGCTACATCGGTCGAGGAATTGAACGCCCTCATGCGTCCGGATCCGGACGCGGAGGCCCATATGATTGCGCGCTTCGAACGCGCAGGAAGGAGAAAAAAATGAACCCGCGTAAACCAGAGCAACCAGCCCCTGAGACCACAGGAAAAAAGGTCATGGTCACAAACCTGTCTGGCAACGTCGGCAAATCGCTGATCGCGCGGCATTTGCTCGCCCCACGTATGGCGAACGCCGAGGTCTACGTGGTCGAAACAGTCAACGCAGGCGCATCTGATGATGCACCTGGCGCTGAACGGATGCGAGGCCGCGATTTCGGCACGCTTCAAGAAGCGATGATGGTGGCCAGCTCGGCCATCGTTGATGTGGGGGCCTCAAACGTCGAGCAATTTTTGCAAGGAATGCGCCAATACTCCGGATCTCAGGAAGATTTCGACTTGTTTGTAGTACCCGTCACCCCGGAAAAGAAACAACAGATCGACACAATCAATACGGTCAAGACCCTTGCCGGTCTTGGCGTGGAGCCCGCCCGAATCGTTGTAATTTTCAACAAAGTTGACTCAGATGACGGTGCGGATTTGTCGGCGATTTTTCCCGCAATTTTTGGTTTCTACGAAGAAGAAAAACTTTTCACCCTCAAACCCGCCGTCGCAATCTATCTCAACGAGGTGTATGACCGCCTGCGCCCTCTCCGTCGAACCGTGTCCGATTTATTGACCGATGGGCGCGACTACCGGCAAGAATTGCGCGACAACAAAGACTCCGACGAACGCGAACGCCTCATGGCGCTGGTCTCAGCAAAGCGGCTGGCGGTCAGCGCACACCGCAATCTGAGCGATGTTTTCCGCGCGATCTTTGGTTGAAATCATGGAAGCCCGCACCGTCCGCGAGGCTTTGCTGCAACAGGCCCTTGTCGATATCGACAGATTACTGGAACGGCTCGAAGTTATTGACGTGGGCCTGGCAGACAAGATCGAACACGCCCTGAAAGGAGCAGCAGGCAAATCATTGCTCGACATCGAGCTACGAATCGAGAATGTGGTGCATGAGCAATCCTCAAAGCTGCGTCAGGCCGGCCAAGAGGTAAGCCAACAGATTGACCACGCATGCCACAATCAGAACGCCAAGGCAATATCAGAGGCCCTTACAGGCAGAGTACGCACGCTTCTTTTCCTTTTTGCGTCCATCGGCGTCGCGTCCGGCGCGACTGGCGGAGTAATTGCCTACGCTCTGCTTCATTTTTTCTAGTAGCGCCGATCTTCCCAGTTTGGTACGAGAGGCATCAGTGCCCAACCCTGATCTGCATTGCCGAAAGTCGCTTGTCGGCCATCCGTCAGGCGCACAACGTCTGTGTGGTGTTGTCCGGCGGCAGCATATAGGTTGTGTCGTGTGAGCACGAGATTGCGGCGGCCCGGCAGGGGTTTTGCCAGCGATTCCCAGGTCTTGCGGCCCATCAGCACCGGATGCCCCATCGTCACCGCTCGAAAGTGGGCAAGATCGGCCTTCAATCGCCACGGCAGAGCGTTGTCGCGGCCTATGATGCCGTTGCGGGCCACTGCTGCGATGAGGATGATTTCCGGGCGGGTTTGGGCGTTCATACGGCGACGGATGCCTTGATGTGGGGATGCGGGTCGTAACCGCTCAAGGTGAAATCCTCGAAACGGAAGGCGAAGATGTCATCGACCTCCGGATTGATCTGCACGACGGGAAGCGCCCGCAATTCGCGCGAGATTTGTTCTCGTGCCTGGTCGAGATGGTTGAGGTACAGGTGGCAGTCGCCGCCCGTCCAGAATATGATCGACAGTGACAGTATCACGCCTTAGCCCTACCCCACAGTAATGACATTTAACAACGGGTTTCCGCGAAAACCACATGGAAACCGCTTGTTCTCTCGCCTGCTTGTAATCAAATGTCCCCATTTTTCCTCCTTATATCAAACCGGCGTTAGAAAGTGCCATTCTAAAGATACTATCCAACGTTATATTTTTCTCGGCTGCCATAACACGGAGTTTTCTGTGTTCAGCTTCAGTTAGTTTGAGTATAAGCGTTTTTTCTTTTTCGCCTGACTCACTTAAATTGTCCCTGGAGGCTTCAGAAAGTTCGACCAGTGCCGCCATAACGTCACCTGACGTCAGTTTTGTCCTACCTACTTTCAGCATGCCCGTTTTGGGGTCTGCCACAATAGTTCCCGACGACCGCACAGTTGTCGTTCTCTTCGCAAAAGCGCGTGCCTCGGCGATGGTTCTTTGCTCGTCTGCGCCGCGTATACGCCCCTCGTCGAACACCATGCGCGCCTGCGTCGTTGTGAGTGCGTGTGCGGGAAGCCGCGTAACATTCGACTTGCCGGCATCGTCAAAAATAACGACATTGAGTAGGCCGCCCGTGGAGAGCCTTCTTTGATCGTCGATAGGTAGCCTACTGATACATTGCAGCAGTGTTTTGTTCCCGGCGAAGCACACTACAACTTCTGCATCCAGTTGCCCGGCTGCTATCAAGGGCAGATAAGAGGCCAACCCGGTTCTCAGGTCAGAAAGGTCTTCGCCTCGCCGCTCCAGTTCTTTCCACACGGTCGCGAGATACTGTATAGACCGCGCCGTCATTGTTACCGCTTTGACAAGCTCCTCCCGCAACGTTTGCGTGCTGTAGTTATTGAGGTCTTCCGGGGTTGGAAGCGCGGAGTCCGTCTTGATGACTTCGTTCATTTTTTACTCCTTTTGAGTAAGGTGTTAGACAAGGCCGTTAATTTTGATAACGCCATTCGGCGTTTGTATTCACGACAATTTTCTTTTTTTTTGCGAATAAATTCTTTATATTTTTCTGGGTCAGTTTCTTTCATTTTATTGATATAATATTCGTAATATCTTTTTGCTTTAGTACGGTGTGCTAGATATTCTTCCGGCGTCATTGCTATAAAGTATCTGCGTCTTTCTTCATTAACCCTTTCCGCGTTAGCTGCGTACCATTCCCGGCTTTTCTTATTTTCTTTACTGTGCAAAACTTCATCTGTTTTTATTTTCACCCAACGTTTCTTGGCCCTGGCTTTTTCATATGCTTTGAGCTTTTCTAGTTTGGTCGGGTCAGCTTTTATTTTTTGACGTTTCAATGTGTGAAGATCGGGAAATTTTACCTTTTTAACCTCATGGTAATGCTTTAGTTGAATTTTCCGCGTCAACTTATTTCTGCACTCATCTGAGCAACAGGCGCGTACTGTCCTGCTAAAAAAATTCTTCCCGCATACCTTACACACTCGCGTGTGAGTGCATACGCTACAAGCCTTGGCAACATCACTGCGCTTTAAGTTGCCCTCTGTATAGGGCAACCGTCGCGCCGGAAAAATCTCTTCGCGCCCGCAATCGCACCGGCAAAGCCATTCGCCGCCGCGCGGTGCATTGCTTGCTTTTCTGATGACGAGGAGGCTACCCAGTTTTTGGCCAGTGATGTTGAGTGGTGGTGGCATCAAGTTGCTTCCTGAACAATTTTGACCTGGTCGTCAAGCTCGGTAGCTGCCGTAACCAGAGCATTTTCCACGCGCTGCTTTGTGCGCGCGCTGTCGCATTCGATCCATGCTCCAAAGTGCTTGCACATCACGGCAAATGTCCGCCCGTCGAGGATGTCGCCCGTATTGCCGCGCAACAGCACGCCTGTACCGTAGTGCGACGCTGAATGATCCGTTGTCCAGCGTAGCGTCTCTGGGTTGCGTTGCCGGAGGCCGAGAGCCTCAATGCCCTCGATGGCCTTCGGCGGAAAACATAGTCTTATGCGCATATCATTTCCCTTTCCACTCCCAATCTGATTCGTATTCCTCATCCCACGAATCATCCTCTTTTATAACTTTACCGTCCTGGATAACCCAGGACGTGGTAAAGCCCCACGCCCCGCCGTTACTTGCGTAGTGGCGAGCAATTAACTTCTGATTTTCCGTTATTTCCTCGTCGATGGCGAAGCGGGTTTTTTCGTCATCGAAATCAGGCGAGAGAGTTTCTATTTTTATAATTTCCCCCTCGCTATCCATTGTTAGTTTCGCAATATCCAAAGAGTTGAAATCACATGGATCATACGAATAATGTTGCTTAATACTGTAGGACTTCATCTCGATCTCCTGGTTTGATTCCCGTCCCTTGGTATGGGCCGAGAGTGGTGTAGTCAATATGCCGTTTTCACTGGCTGGAGCGGGCGACGTGGTGATTCGATGTAGGGGCAACCGTACCATGCATGACCATCGCCTTCGGTGCGATCTCTGGTCAATCTGGAAATCAGCTTGCCATCAAGCACAGCCACGTAGCCGCCGCGCCGCGCTGGTGCATACAGTGCCCCCGCTGGTAGTGATTCAAGCCACGATTGCAGGCGTTTGGCTTGGATAAGTGCATCAGCCGCAACGCTGGCGCGATATTTGGCATCGGCGACGGCTTGTTTCTCCCACTTGTCCACCAAGTTGCGCGCGATGACCCGGTCACCTGGTCGTGAAAGTCTTGCAATTTGCCCGCGTAGCCATTCATAACACGTTGGCTTTCCGTCAACAATAAACTCTCCGACGGTGCGGGCGTTGGACACGCTGAAACTCTGCTCGTTAAGCCAGCAGGCGATACGTTGACGGTTGAATTCAAGTAAAGCGGCTTGTGTGGTGCGATTCATTTTTTTCCCCTCTCCCGCTTGACATCTTGGCAAGCGGTGGTAAAGTCTGGGTTGCAGTTGTCGCGGTGAAAGCCGCGTGGATTGAAACGATTTTGCACTTGTGGCAAGACCTGCAAAAGCCCTCAGAAATGAGGGCTTTTGTTTTTTTAACGCTGACACCACACAAAAGCCTTGGGCGTGTTCGCAGGTTCAAACCAGCCATAGTGATTCTTCTCTTCAATCGGGTCTTCGCTTAGCGCGAATTCGACGTACTCATCGGGGTAAGCAGCACGCACGGCCTCATCCACCGTGTCCCACCACAAATCAGGCTGATACCCACCGCCCACCCACACCTGATATTTTTCTCCGCGTTGAATGAGGCTATCGCCCCCCGTTCGGCCGTCGCCGTTGTCGATCCATACTTTTTCATATTCGTACAAGTCCGCCCAGATCGAGGCGGCGTGTCCCATGCGGTAGGGGTACAGGTGGATTTCTTTCCCGCGCGTTTCGGCAACGAGCTTGACGTGTTGCACGGGCGCGTCGGCCAACTCTTCGTAGGCTTCCTGGAGTGTGATTTTCCGCTCTTTTTCTTGGCCGTCGACGTCGCGGTATCTGTCAACGTGCTCGCTGTCGGCAAAATTACCATCCCAGGTTTTCCACTTGCCGCACGCGGCTTCGGCCATTTCGGTGATGATGTGCGCATCACAACCGAAACATTCAAATCCTGAGAAGATGGCCCGGCACTTGTTTGTGCCCCGGCTTAACACGGCGAGATGAAGCCCTCCGCCGTTGTCCTCAAAACATTCTACGTCGTAATACACGCGGCCATCTATCTGGCTCTTGATTGTGTACTGATTCATTTCATTCTCCAGCCACACTTCCCTGCGGCACAGGCGGCATCACGGTGATGCCATGATTCAATCATAGAACAATGTACCCTTTCTGCAATTGATCTATATCAAACAATTGCAAGTTTTTTAGTTATGTTTTCTTTTTGTTTTTCGATTCTTTGAGTTTCTTTAATAAGGTCGGTTTTCACCTGTCCATCTGTTTTATAAAATAAATCTGCGACAAGTGCAGCAGCAACACTTTCTGTTCCGTTTGAATCCTCCAGCCAATTTGTATCATCATTTTCCACAATCCACCGTATTGCATCCGAATAGCGAGCCATGATATTTCCCTCCTGGCGTTCAAGCTGGATTTTGAAAAATTCCCATAACGCCGCATCCATTTGCCGCGTGCCCTTCTCCCACTGGCTCCAATTTCGTTTCGTGCGGTAAACAAGTGAAGCCGCCTCCTCCAACGTCAAACGCGCCATAAGGCGTGCGGTGCGGATTTGCTCTGATGTAGGCTCTCCAGGGATTTCCGTCATCATTTTCGATCTTCGTAGCCCGGAACGAAAACGCCGGTCACGGACGTATCCGGGGTTTGGAGGGTCTTCATCGCATTGCATGGTTTTTTTCTCGGTTGTCATCGCTTCTCCTCTCGCTTCGACGGAAATACGGTTAATCTTCGCAAAGTTCGATTCCGCCTGCGTTTGCCCATTCCCAATGGAATTTACGGGTTTTCGTTCCCGCCATTTCTGCAAAGGATTCTAAAACCGGGTGAATCCACGGGCGTCCTCCGCGATAGTGCCCGAATAAATCGGCAAACAGACACCCATCGTCCGTACTGACACATATTCGGTCTTCATGCGGGCTTGGTGAGTTGCTAAGAGTACCTATAATCACGGCAGGATGATTACCGCTCTCATCGGTGAGATTCCGTATCTTTTCCGCCAGCGCGGCGCGTATTCCGTCATTCATAGTGTTCTCCAGTTGTGCCCCGCCGGAGCGTGGCTACGTAGTGTTCAGAATTCATGATAAGCACCATCCGTAGACGGGGTGATGTTTTCCGTTCTCAGCCAGGTTACGGGCTAATGCGCGGCAGGCGCGCTCCGTTGGTTCTGGGTCGGAACCATAGTCGAATTGCGGCTCATCATCGACTACTATAAGGCGATATACCCAACACCCACGCCGCAAACGATGGATCTCAAACTGGAATGTGTGCCCCTGCGCTTTGATTTTCATGACCTTCCTTCGCCTGCCGCGCTTCTGCGCGGCGGCTATCAATTCAGACTGAAACAGGAGGAAAACCCCGCCACGCGCGGGTGCTCATCTTCCGCCGGAAACCTTCTCCGTCTATCCAGTACACCGTGCCGCACAACACGGCCTTGGCTGTCGCCACGTAGCCGTTGCCCATCGTGCGTTTTTCGCCGATTTTGATGGGTTCCGGCCCTGAAACCTTTTCGACCTCGATCAGCGGCTTGCCGTGGCGAGCTGCGGCGACTCTTTCCATCATAGAAGCCTGTGCTTCCCCGATGTTGGCTCTGTTGCGTAAATCAAGCACCTGTAATGTGACTTCATCCTGCCGTTCCCATTCTGTTGCGGCGTCCCAATTCACACGAACGTAGTCTCTCGCGGCGAGGTCGTACCTCGCCGTCCTGCATTTTGCAGGGTGCGCCGTGCCAGCCTTGTATTGATCGGCCAAAGCGCGCATGTCGGCGATCTGGCCGCGAATGCTGGCGACAACGCTATCCAGAACACTCCGCTCAACCTCAACCGGCGCGAACTGATTGCCACTACACACTCCGCTGAACCATCCGCCCTGGCCGCGATTCTTGACCTCGTAGCCGTGCTTTGCCACATAGCCATTGCTCACGGCCTGGAGGCGGCAGCAGCATTGGCAGTGACCGCGAAGCTGTTTCATGTCGTTCCCCTGGTTGCCCCGCCGAAGCGGGGCGCGGTTGTTAAGATGACTTCGACATTCGTTGCGGCAGTGAAAACCTTCTCGCCAGCGTCGGTCTGAATGCCGACACGGAAGCCTTCCTTTTCGCCTTTTCCGTCTGGGCCGAGCATCGCGCGTAGCAGCTTCTTGTGCCCATCGCGTGGGGATGTGCTAAAACTGCGGGCTTTCCCAAACCAAAAAACCTTACCCTCTGTCCCGATTTCTATCTTGCGGCCCTTGACAACTCGCACCCGCTTGCCCTTGTCTGGGGTATTTGCAACGTGCCGAGCCGCACGTTCGGCCCGCTCCTCGCGCTGCTTGGCCAGGTAAGCCTCGTATGCTGAGCGCCGCTCCGGCGTGGCGTCTATTTGGGGATGCATCCAACCATCTGGGTAGTAATCTGAATGCCCCCCTGGCCATGCAGTAGAGCCGTACATAATTTCTACCGGCTTTCCTTGCTCGTCGTCCCACACCAGCGCATAAAAATATGAATCGTGGTAGCGGTTTTCTTCTCTGGTGCTCAGGACGCGGCCTGCAAATTTGGCGTTGTTCATGGTTTTCTCCGTTCCCGTCCTGGCTTCGTGCCAGTTCCGTGTTTCCATGATGTAATTATGGAACAACGTACCTTTATTGCAATTGATCTATATCAAGCAATTGCAAGTTTTTTCTACTTTGCTTGTAGTGGCTTCAGCGTAGCCCATCAAAACAAACTCGCTTGCCGGTCGGCATAGCTCAACCAACGGTCATAGGCTCCTGGAGCCGTGCAGTAATTGCGCACAGCATCAAGGAATTTTTCGCGGCGGGCGCGTTCCACCACTTCGGCAATCACCATCTCATAATCACCCATTTCAAAGCAGTCATCCCACTGGCGTTCTCCCAGACCCTCCCAACCTTCATCCCAAAGCTCATAATTTATCACCGCGTCTACAAGACCATACTTCAAAGCGAGACAAACGAACTCCACGCGATAGCGGCGCTCCCGGTGAAGTTTCTGCACAAGGAGGTGCATCTTGTTGATTACGGTGCGCTGGCGTATGCGAGGTTTGTTATTCATAATCAATCCCCTTTGAGTAGGGTTGCCCGCCTTTCGGCGGGTGGTGTTTAGGGCACACTCGGCCAGTCGACCTCTTCGTACCGCTCCATTTCTCCTACTGGCTATGTCTCTTGCACTTTCACCTTGGCGGCTTCCTTATTCATCTCGTGCAGGCTTCTAAAACCGCAAAACGCCTGATTCTCGACCGCCAGTTGATCCCATACACCGCACGTATCTCGGTAAATAACTGGCAAGCTAGTCAAATCGAGGCCAGCTTTCACCAAGTCTTGAATGACTGCCTCCGCGTCATTGGTGACGGAACGCCCGTTGTCGTTGTCGATGATGCACACCACACCGTCTTCAACCGTGTAACTGTAATCGGCGCACGCCGCAAACAGATTCCCATTCATGTTACTCGCCTCCTTTATTTTGGCGTTAATCCTACACACCGGCCCAATTCCCAATTCAACTGACAGCGGATCAGAAAGGGGCTTTCCACAGCACCGGCAACTTGTCCTCGTTGTCATAGGTCATTCCTCAGATGTTATGATCCCGGTTGCCCCGCTATGGCGGGGCTTGTTATGTATTTTAGATTCCGCGCCACACACCATCCTCGAAAACCTGAAGAAAGGCTTGCCATCCGCGCCCGTTCCAGTAGTAAGCTTTGCGATACTGACGGCCATCTTTCCCAATCCAAGGCTTGCTGTACTCAGCTTCAACCTTCTCGGTAATTGCCTCGTTCATGGCTGTTCTCCGATTGATCCGCGCCCAGGGTCAATATTCAGCGGTCAAAGTGCCGTCTGGAAGACGCCTCATAATGTCAAAGCCTTCTTCCCTGCCGCCACTAATTTTAAGCTCCTCCAGCGCACTTTTGAACGAGCGGTGACTGCTATGAATGTATTCGTTATCCATGCCAGCATTTCCAACAACTACCCATTTAAGATAGCCTGGTTGATAAAGATTTGGCCTCATTTTCCTCTCCTGCCACACTTCCCTGCGGCACAGGCGGCATCACCGTGATGCCATGATTCAATTATGGAACAATGTACCCTTATTATAATTGATCTATATCAAGCAATTGCAAGTTTTTTCTACTTTGCTTGTAGTGGCTTCAAGCGTAGCTCATCAAAACAAACTCGCTTGCCGGTCGGCATAGTCAACCAACGGTCAAAGGCTCCTGGAGGCGTGACTGGCGTTTGCCTCATTCCCACCGGCGACGCAACCTTTCAAAGCGGATGTAATCATTCCAACTGATCGGCTTATACTTCTTCGCCATGTCGCACACGTAGGAGATGTGATCCATGTCGATCTCAATCTCGATCCGCCTTCCGGGCGGGAAATGGCCCAAGTCCAGCCCGGTACGAAGACCTTCCAGAATCTCCATTCCCGCTTTGTATTCTCGATAGCATACCCTCATGACGTTTCCTTTTTGGTTTGACTTCTGGGTCAACCGAAGGCTGAGAGTGGTTCTTCAGGAAGATCTACTTCGCACTCGACCTTGCCATCACTTGCTGCACATGGATTAAAAAAAACGTCAACGCACCTTCCAGCGATTCGGATGTATGGCATATTGCCGTTACGAAAATATACACGCCGTTTCAAATTGCCGATGATTACGACATAATTCATCCAGCCCGCCATCGGATAAACTCTTGCGGCAATCACGATGTTCCCCTGTGTGCTTTATTCTCTTCGTTCATTTCGCTATCAATTCCGCCCCGAAGTTCTTCAAGCCAATTGTCAGGAACATTTGCCCATGCTTCAGTGCCTTTTTTGACCATATCAGCAAACTCTCTCTCATCAAAAACCTTTTCGTTGTGACCCTCCCATAATTGGGCCAATTTCACGCTATGACGACGCGCGACAACAGGGTGTCTCTCAAGCCACTCACGCACATGTCCGTTCCGAATTGTCTCCAAGTACCACGGTGAAAACGTGCCTTGACGTGCATATATCAATTCATCTTCGAGCGCCCGGTTAATTTCTAATACAGATGCCATGACCGTCTCCTGTTGCCCCGCCGAAGCGGGGCGCGGTTGTTAATCAATCAATACAAATCCAATTCATCGGTGGGAATGTCGCGCCACATTGGGTGGTCTTTCCACACATCTCCACCGTTGCGCTTCCATTCTTTTTCGGCTCGACGCTTCATTTTTTTGGCAAGTTTTTTTGCTTCCGCCTCTGTTTTTCGCCACGGGGAGCTATCAATCACTGGCCCATCAAGGTAAATATCTCCAGCAACACGGTAGCCGCCTTCGCTCTTGAAAACTTCGTACATTTTCATGTCGTTCTCCGGTTACCCCGCCGAAGCGGGGCGAGGTTGTTCAGATGACTTCGACATTCGTTGCGGCGGTGAAAACCTTCTCGCCAGCGTCGGTCTGAATGCCGACACGGAAGCCTTCCTTGTCGCCCTTCCCGTCGGGGCCACATATCATTCTGGCGTAGGCAACAAGGCGTTTGGCCTCGGCTTTGTATCCGCCACGCGGGCATTGGCCGAACTCGCGTTCCTTGCCGAACCAAAAGACCGTGCCTTCCGTTCCGACTGGAACTTTTCGGCCCTTTACTACACGCACTCTTTTCCCGTTGTCGGGTGTGTTTGCAGCGTGCCGCGCCTCCCTCTCCGCCCGCTCTTCGCGTTGCCTGGACAGGTAAGCCTCGTATGCTGCACGCCGCTCCGGCGTGGCGTCTATTTGGGGATGCATCCAACCATCTGGGTAGTAATCTGGATGCCCCCCTGGCCATGCAGTAGAGCCGTACATAATTTCCACCGGCTTTTCTTGCTCGTCGTCCCACACGAGCGCATGAAAGTATGAATCGTTGCGGCGGTTTTCCTCTCTGGTGCTCAGGACGCGGCCTGCAAATTTGGCGTTGTTCATGGTTTTCTCCGTTCCCGTCCTGGCTTCGTGCCAGTTCCGTGCTTCCATGATGTAATTATGGAACAACGTACCCTTATTACAATTGACCTATATCAAACAATTGTAAGTTTTTTGAAAATTGTCGGCGTCCCGGATTTCGGCTGCCAAGTGTATGAACGCAAAATGTTATTGACATCTGCAATGAAGCCGACACGCTCCTCGTCTGTCCCTACGTCCGCGTCGATGTAATCCCAAATGGCTTTCAACGCATCATCCAACGCCGCTTTGAGCAACTGTTGCTCGTGTCGAACCTGTAAGGGGTCACTCTGATCGTGCTTCATACCATCCTCCTTTGGTGAATTCGCGGTGGCCCGCCTTTCGGCGGGCTGCGGGCCATTCATCGACTTCTGGTGATTACCTCGGCTTGGTAGCCAGCATCGCGTCGATTTCTTTTTTGGTGTCCTGCCCAATCCATCGAGCACGGTTATTCAGTTGCCGAACCCACGGCTTACCGTCCCGACTCGGACTCCATCTGAATCCATTGTCCTTCAATATTTGGCGTACTGCCTTGCTCGGCTTTTCTCTGAACGTGAACATCACCCGGTTTTCTACGGTATCTTCGCGGTAGACATACCCGTCGCCCTGCATCTCTACATCTTCCTGCTCGCGCTCTTGTTGGAGTTGTTCGATACGCGCTTTCACCCGGCGGATATTGGCATTGTTGTTCGTCAGTCTGTAGTCGGGAAAACCAATGCGCCCGCAACAATCCGGCTTCACCAGTTCGCCCGCTATTTTTTCGCCATACCCAAGGGCAACCAGGGCGGCTACCTGCGCTTCGGTCGTCTTGTGCTTGCGGATTTCCTTGTTGGCTGCCTTCATTTTTTCTTGTGCCGTCATCATTTCTTCAAGCTGCCGTTGAAGTTTTTTGATGGCGTCCGGGTCATCGCTAGAAATGCCACCTGTCCCGACAGAGTTAGCCTTTTGCGCGTAGTAATCGGCCTTCTTTTGCGCCTCGATTGACTGGCGGTACTGGCTCTCGATCCTGCCTCTGTAGTTCCTGTCCCGGCGCTCGCTATGATGGCCTACAAGGATGGGCTGCCCCATCGGGATGGCCGCGCCCATATCCTGCGCCCTGGTGAAAGCCTTGTCACTTTGCTGCCGCGCGGCGTGCGCCTTTTCCTCGAATCGCGCCCGCTTTGCTTCCTGGCGCATCTCATAGGAATTCAGCCTTTCATTAACCGCATCCTGCGGTGTGTTTGATACGGCGGAATGCTTTACGTTCATCGGAAAATCTCCGGTTGGTGGCCTTGGCGGGATACCCGGCCTACAACCACATGATAGGACAAAATGACCTATCATGTCAACAAAACTTTGTTGGTTTTTCTCAGTTTTTCAGCAAAAATTTTAGCGGCTAAAATTTTTCCCCGTCATCACTACTTTTCTGGCGTTGAAATCAGCACATCTCCGCCATCCGCTCGGCAGAGATTCACGCCATATGATGAGAGAGAGGTGGGGACACCACCAGCAAAGAAACTTGCTGGTGGTGCCGGGTACGAGTCGCGCAGAAAGCGCACTCTTGTTGTAACAGCGGCGCGAAGGCGGAAGCTACAACTACCAACAGCTTGCGCCCTCAATTATACAAACTTGCTGCTCGCCTGTCAGCCCTCCCGCAAACTCTCATGATGGGCTTCCACCATCATGTCGTCCTCCCCGTATCCATCCGCTTCGGGGTCGTAGAGTTGTTCAAAAAACGCCCCCTCCATGTGCTCAAGGAAAACCTTATCGGTGATTGACGCTCGTGTCGGCTCACACAATTGATAGCATGAGCACATCACTAGAAAAATCTCGCCATCCGCCTTTGCCAACCAGGTCGTGGCATTTTCAATCGCCTCTTGCACCATGACAGATGTATCATCTTTCACGGCAACATTGCATGGATCGAAGAGTTCAACCAGTGTCCCGTTATGGAAGCGCGCAAGCTTCCAGCCGCACCCGTGATACAGGTCTTTTTCGACTTCACTAAGGTTTATCACCTTACAGGCTTCAGCTTGCTCGATACGGTCAGCGACGGAACCCATGTTCGTTCTCCTTTCGTTTGGTTCGTGCGGCACGGGCGGCATCCCCCCGCACGTGTTTTTCGTCCTGTACTTTACGTCGGACGGACTCATCTTGCCACTTTTCACGCCAGACGCCATTTCTATAAAGGTTTCGTCCTTTGATAAGGCTCTTCGTCCCATCGTCGTGACAAATGGTAAAGGTGTGCTGTTGCTTGTCTGCGCCGTTGACTTGCCTGGATTTTTCATACCACGGCGTTTTGGAGAAGGGCTTGTGTTGATAAACCTATCGCTTCCGTCTTGGCCGCCTGCTGCGGGGTCATGTAGCCCAAGCTGGAGTGCGGTCTGACCTCATTGTAATGCCTGCGCCAGTCCTCAATGACAAT
>Ga0099364_10000215_pt1 | contig 96140 bp, 79 predicted proteins | sample TergutTh196P3_FD_73070 | JGI IMG/M metagenome (GOLD analysis project Ga0099364, IMG submission 73070) | Microcerotermes parvus P3 segment gut microbial communities from Pointe-Noire, Republic of the Congo - Th196 P3 | ecosystem: Host-associated > Arthropoda: Insects > Digestive system > Gut ...
ATTATTGGAATAACGGAACTTTTGCTATCGGAAGATCTAAGCGGCCAGCAGTTTATTTATGTTGGAGACATAAAAACCTCTGCCATGAACCTATTGGATATTATCAATGATATTCTTGATATTTCTAAAATACAGACAGGCAAACTGAGCCTTCTGCCGGTACACTACGATTTTTCCGCCATGGTGGACAGTATAGGTTCCATGGCTCAGTTTTTGGCAGCAAATAAAGATCTGTCTTTTCAACTGCGCATTCACGGAGAAGTCCCCAGGTGCCTTTACGGGGATGATATCAGGCTCCGCCAGGTGCTTTTGAATTTATTGAGCAACGCGATAAAGTTTACCAAAGAAGGTTATATTCAGTTGTTCATTGATATTACACACAAGGAAGTTGTTTTCGCTATCAGCGATACCGGGGCAGGCATACCGGAAGATGAGATTTCAAGGCTCTTTGTTGCTTTTGAACAGGTAGACGTATTGAAAAACCGCAATCAAAAAGGAACCGGCTTGGGGCTTTCAATCAGTAAAGCTTTGGTTGAACTTATGGACGGACAGATAAACGTGGAAAGCTTATACGGTCAAGGTTCGATATTCTCTGTTGTAATCCCAAAAATCATTGGGGATGAAACGCAGATAAAAAGTGAGTTTTCTAATGAAAAAATAGTATACGCGCCAGAGGCGAAAATACTTGTAGTGGATGACAATACAATAAATCTGAATGTAGTCAGAGGTCTTTTACAGCTCTGCAAAATAAGCGTGGATACAGTTGAATCCGGCCGGGAAGCCATTGAGTGCATAAAAGAGAATCAATACGATTTGGTATTCATGGATCAGATGATGCCGGAAATGGACGGCATCCAGGCCACAAAGATTATTCGTGAAATGGGCGTTGATGTGCCGATTATCGCCCTGACAGCCAATGCCATAATCGGTGCAAGGGAAATGCTTTTGGATGCCGGGATGAACGATTTTCTTTCAAAGCCCATAATAATTTCATCGCTGCATCAGATTTTAAGACAATGGCTCCCGCAGAAGAAGCTTGTAGAACCGCCTGAAGAAGGCCTGTTGCCGAAAAATAACAAAGCCAATGTTCATAAAGAATTATTGAAAAAAATTGAAAAAATCGAAGGGCTTTCTGTTGAGATTGGACTGGAAAGGGTTTCCGGCCAGTCTGAAGTTTACGAAGCTTCGCTTAAGTTATTGATAAGGGAAATCGAGAAAGGCGCTCCTGCCATGACAGAATTTTTGGCTTCCGGCGATTTAAACAATTTTAATATACTGGTACACAGCATGAAGAGTTCGCTTGCTAATCTTGGCGTTATGGAACTTTCCGAGAAGGCAAAGGAACTTGAGTTTAAGTCCCATGACGGGGACAGGGATTATTGCGAGCAAAACCTGCCGTCTTTCCTGGAAGAACTCTTAAAACTTGGGGAAGCGGTTAAAGACGCGTATCATGATGATGCCGGTAAGAGCCAGGGCCCCGTTGAAATTCCGGAAGAGCTGCGTGAGATCTTTATCAGGATCAGCGAGGCTTTTGGCGAGATGGATATTCTTGCGATAAATAAAGAACTGGAAAGTTTGGAAAGTCTGGATCTGAGCGCGGCGCTGGATAATGAGATAGAGCCTTTAAAGGACGCTATCCTAATGATGGACTACGACGCTGCCTCGGAAGTCATAAAGAACATTTTGAATCAGGAAGCCTAAAGTCATTCCCAAAAAGTTCAAAGATCTTTCCTTGAAACCTTTGGGGCAGGGGAGCCTCAAGGCTCCTAGGCCAATGGGGCAGGAGATCTGAGCTAGATTCCTGGGGAATTTCCATTTGGAATTCCAAGCGCCAGGCGTGGAGCAGGAAATTGCTAACGGTAGAACTACCGATGGCAGTTCTGCCAACGGTACTTCTGCTGCCGCCGTACTTTCTGTCCCCTGCCAGCGGATGCCCGCGCTTGGCGGCCTGGGCGCGTATCTGATGGGTCCTGCCGGTCTCAATTTCCACCAGGGCCAAGGTGTAACAGGTATTACCCACGGTATTACCGACGGCAAGATTGCCGACGGTATTAAAAGCCAGGGTCCTTACCCTGCTCAAGGCCGTCTTAGCGCGTTTTTCACTGACAAGCTCATCCTCCCAGATTTCCTCTCTTTCAATTCGCCCTTCCAATAGGGCAAGGTAGAACTTTCTTATCTTCCGCTCCCGCATCAAGCTGCTGAAAAGCCTTGCCCCCTTTAGGCTTGTTGAAAAGGCGATAAGCCCGGAAGAGGACTTATCCAGCCTGTGCAGCGGGCCGGGCCTGAAAGAAAGGGAGGCGGGAAGTTTTGGCTCCAGGTAGGAGCGAACCTGCTCTTCCAGGCTGTCAGGGCCGTGGACCACAAGCCCCGCCGGTTTATTGAGAACCAGTAAGCCCTCTCCCTCAAATACAATTTCCAGGGCTGACGCCTCCTTCCCGGTGTGCTTGCGTGCGCTCCGTAAGAGCTCTTCTTCCACGTCCACCATTATGCTTTCTCCCGTCCGCACCCGGCGATCCGCGCCAGCCCTTTCACCGTTCACGCTGACGCGGCCCTGGCGCAGCAGCCGGTGAATGGCCGACAGGGGCAGCTCCGCAAGAGCCTTTCTGAGTATCCGGTCAAGTCTGCGGCCATCGTCATCGGCCGCGGCAGTCAGGGTGATGGGCATGGGGATATTATAACCTCAATTTATCTGTCTGCCTGCCACAAAGGGCCCAGTGACCTAGATCCCTGTGGGTGTATGGATAACCGTGCTGTCGCACGGCTACCAATACCCCCACGGGGGGAAGATCACTGGCGGCAACCCTTTGTAGTAGGCAGGCTGGTAAGTTGGGGGTTACGGGGAGGGGGAAGAGAGGGCGGTAAATTGGGGTTTAACTGTGCTCTTCTTCCAGGCGTTTCTTTATTTCTTCCGCCGATAAGCCTTGATCCAGAAGCCCTAAGACAAATGCGCGTTCTTGTTCACGGCCTTCCTGTCGGCCTCCTTTCCGGCCTTTCTCAAAGCCTTCCTCTAGACCTTCTTCATAGCGGACTGCCAGGGCATCATCCATATTCCACTCGGTCATCAGCATACTCAGAACCTCCGACGCTTGTTTCTCCAAGAACTCCTTCAGTATATCATGGTCACGGCAGTAAACAACAGCTTTTTTTATCGCCTCTTGTAGACTGTAGCCGCCCTTTTTATACTCCCGCACTTTTGCCGTAAATGCGCTGTATTGGCTTAGAAACCGGCATTTCTTGACGATGGCTTCATTCTTGCCCTCGTTGATGTTCAATACCTTTACCTCAAGTTCCAATACAGGGCTTGCTTTTTCTGGAAGCCCAAGGGACTCTATGCCCATGAATAAATCAGAAAGCTTAAATGTGTCTTCGTCGGGGAAGGGGTCAATCCCGTTATAAAGCACAAAAAACTCAGGCTGTGGGATGTATATTTGCTTTTTAGAGTAGATGTTTTTGTCCTCGACGATTTTTTCGTATATTCTGCCAATATACATTAAAAGCCGCAGGGCCATGTTCGGGTTTATGGTTGACTGGTGTTCTATAAGGACAACCAATCTGCCGCCTATCTCGAAAGATATGTCGTTTATCTGATCCATGAAAAGGACATCTTCTAGGGTATTGATAACGACTGGAACATCATCCGGCAGGGTTAGCCCTTTTAGAGCGCAGTACAACTCACGTAGAACATCAGGGTCGCTGAAAAGCAGCGAGAAGACGCTGCTTTTGAATTTGGTATTTGCTTTCATGTTTTCCTCCTGCACTATAACGGTGTGGATATGCAGGACGCTTTTGATTTTCAGGAAAAAATTAGAAAAAAAGCGATTTTTTTCATTTCTCACTTGCTATTTGCTATCTGGCCTCTTCCCCTCTCCGTAACCCCCAATCTACCGCACGTAAGTCAATCCAATAACAATTTTAACTTTGGAATATATTTGGTTAGTAATTCATTTTCATAATTGATATGTTCTACTCTATCAGTATTATATATCCATACTTTTCCATTATATAACCTTATACTATAATAGGCAGGAGAATTATTCCTATCATGTATTACTATTACATCATAATCACTAACTAAAAATGATAAATGTTCCTCTGTCAAATTAAGCCATTGAGATATTGGATTTAAATAAATGTCAAAATTCTCTAATTTGTAATGAGGATTATGATTATACATACTGCTGTATGTTTCTCTGCCGCCATTATCCAAAATGAATTGTACAATTCGTTCAAAACCATTTACACTTAATATCTCACTTATATCTCGATTAAATCTTATATCTTCCTGTGGAATTGCGGGGATTGCGCACCCTAACAAAAAGCTGGCTATGAATAATTTACAATTCATTAACGAATCCTTAACATACCTAATAATAACGCAACATTGCAAACTTGACAAGCGTTTTGTGCATAATTATAATCCCAATAGAGCGAACAAGGCTATGGCATAAGCGAAACCCATGCGGCGAATACGGTACGTGTATTGGCGTATGGCTCGGGGATAGAGAAGGAAGTGATGGACGAAATGGCGGATACAATCAAACCAGCAACCACTGCGGTAGGCGACATCATTACCTTTGGTCCGTATCAATGGCGGGTGCTTGATGTGCAGCCGGACAGGATGCTGGTGATAACAGAAAGTGTGATTGAAAAAAGGTCGTATAATGAGGAATATATAGACATTACATGGGAACAATGTACTCTTCGAAAGTATTTAAACGGGGAGTTCTACAACAATTTTAATGCAGCGGATAGGGCGAGGATAATACAAGTGACCAATACCAATCCTAGCAATCCATGGGATTTCGCAAAACATGGTGGTCGCAACAGAACCACTGGTGGAGCAAATACCAAGGATTATATATTCTTATTGAGTTTGGATGAAGTTGTGCGATATTTTGGAGATAGTGGGCAGTTAAGCAACCAAAAACATCCAAATAATGAATGGTGGGGATTTTATGACCAGTTCTCAAAAAACCGAATAGCTTATAATTCCAACAACGATGCGTGGTGGTGGCTTCGGTCGCCCGGCAGCCTTAGTCTTACTGCCTCTTATGTCCATTATGTCGGCGATATTAGCGTAGATGGCGGCTATGTCCTCGATGGGGATGGCGGAATCCGCCCCGCTTTGTGGCTACATCTGTAATCTTTCTCACCCATAATCTTTCCCACCCTGTATATTCAAGCAGGATGTCAAGACATGACCGAATGGGGAACAGGAAGTAGGATATGAAAAGATTTTTTCTTTATGTTTTGATTTTATCTAGTTCATGCGCTTGGGGGCAAAATATGCAAATATATCCAACAATCAATGGTTTAAAAGAATTTGATGTGCCCGCAGTTTTTTCAAGAGAATGGTCTGTATTTAATCATAATATCCTTGAAAATTATTCTATAGACGGTAATGGGAATGTAACTATATATCCCGGACATAGGCCCCAAACACATAGATATAAAACCAATGATGGGGTGCTAACAGGCACTAACAGGGGCGAATGGGGAGGAGAATTGACTTTTAAGAATGATGCTATTGAATATCGTGTTTTAACTGCAAATATTTGCGGTATTGCTAATTACAATAATGAAATTTTTGTATTAACCGGATTATCACACATGAGAACCTTTAATGGAAAAATATTTAAAATCGAGAATATTAATGGCAGGTGGGAAAGTACATTTTCAGTAGAATTTAACAATAGTCCCGAAGCTTATACAATATTCGAAAACAAACTGTATATTGTTACATTTGACGGCTTAATAGTATTTGACGGGAATGGTATCCAGCAATTACTGACAGAGCAGTTTTGGAAAAGTTTATACCCAAATTCAATATTTGTTAACGAAAGCATAGTTGCCATAGGACTACGGGGCTGTATAGCGATTATTAATAGAGAAAATTATGAAGTTCGATGTTATTATAAGGAATGAAAATGCCCATACCAGGGCGCTATATACTATGGTGCGGTGTGAGGTTCGCAGTTCTACAACTACCTGATTAAATTAATACTTAATTTAAATTCTAATATTTTTTTTGATATAAAGATATATGGTTTATTGCGCTTTCTCCACAAATCGTCATTTGGGTCTCTTAATTTTTTTTTATTTACAATTACCCATGTATTAGATCCAAACAAGGACCGAGAAAAAACAATTGAATCACGTGATATACTATATGTTCCCTGAATCGTATCGAAGAAAGGCGAGGTGATTGTAAAATTGTTATCGTCAAATGAGATGAAAGTGCCGCCGTCTAAACTGCCGCCTGAAGAAAGAACATATGTGCCTGATACTGTGGTCTGTGCATATGCCTTTTTTGGCATAACAATCAACATAAAAAATACCAAAATCAACAACCCCACCATGAGTTTTTTCATTGTTTTTTCTTGCATAATAAATTATTCGTTTTTTTTATGCTATTGTCAAGTTCTGAAGTGCAATTTTTGCTCCCCTGTTCTACCTTCCTGTTTCACATTTTTTAAATGTTTTTTAAATATTTTTTCTATTCTTTCTATTAAATCATCTTTTTTATACGGCTTTGTTATATAATCGGCTGCCCCCATTTCCTCAGCATGCTTTTTTTCGGCTCTTTCAATAACAGAAGTGAAAAATACTATAGGAATATCTTGTAAAAAACTATTTGATTTTAATTTAAGATATGTTTCCCACCCGTCCATATTTGGCATTAGTATATCTAATAATATTAAATTTGGAACAAACCCCTGATTCAATTGTTCCAGAGCTTCTCTCCCAGATTTGCTACAAACTATTTTATATTTTGTTTTTAATATATTTTTGACTGTGGAAAGGTGAAGCTTATTATCATCTATCAAAAGTATTCTTTTAGTTTTGTTAATTACCTCCATTTTTTCTAATCTCCATTGATCATTCCTATTACCTTTTTTCCTATTGAGCCCTTTGATAGGCAGGCATTATCACTCACAACCACGTTGACCTGATCTACCCCTTATTCTTGTATTTGATGTTCTATTGCAGAATTCAGTTCCTGAAGTTTTGTGAGAAGATAACTCAAACTGCAATATATCGATCTTATGATGTCATTAATCTCATCTGTTTCTGGATCACCCGTTTTAATCGGCTGAACCGGGAAGGTTTTTGCTTTTTTCACAGGCCCGGTAAAAACAGAAAAAGAGCATGGTTGTTTTGTGTATGTCATTTTGAGCATATTTTTTCAAAACCCCAATAAATATGAAAATTCTACAACATTAGTTCATAAAATTTACATAACCCTTTGGGGTGATTTGCAGGTGATTAAAGGGTGATTCCGGGGTGATATTAGGGTGATTTAAGACATTTTGCGGATAAGGGCTGAAAGATCGGAAATTTTGGAAACACCGACAACCTGATATATATTTTTTAAATGCGTTTTAACCGTATTTGTCGAAATATTCAGGGTAGTGGCTAGGTCCTTATAGCTTTCATTGCCTGCCAGTATCGCTTTGACAACATCCATTTCCCGCTTGCTCAGGTGTTGGATTAAATGGATGTACTCTGCAGCAGCTCCATTCCCATTGTCGTCGTTTTTTATGAGAGTCTGGGTAACCGCTTGGATATTTGCGGCAATCTTGTTCATCACAGCGGCGGTTTCGTTTGTGTCGTTAGAAAAGTCTACGCCTATCTGGGATAGGTTCTTAGCCTCACTTTTAATATTCGTGACTGTTTGCCTGATATTTTCTACAGTTTGGTTGAAGTATCTGGCCAGAAGTCCTATTTCGTCATTGGAATTGAAGCTTATTCTACGGGGTAAGTCCCCTTCTGAAAGATATTTCAATTCATTCGTTATATCCACAATAGGTTTTGTTGCATGGGATATGATAATTATTACAATGAATGCCGTAATAAAAAAGGCCGTCACGGCAACAATTATTGTATATATTGTCATCTTGCTAACTTCTCTTAAGATATACGACTCCTCTGATACCAGCATTACCGACCAGCTTGTGTCTGAATTGCCAATTCTGAAGGGAAGCATGGTGACTTCAACCATCTTACCGATTACAGGAGAATAGGTCCTCTGTTGATAAGACTTTCCTTCCAATACTGCCCTGTTAGCTTCGTGTAGACCATCACCCAAAAAGCTTTCCGTTTCCAGAAGCATTCTACCAACCCGTTCCGGAACCAAATGTCCCAGAATCATACTGTTATTGGCAAAAATAAGCATTGCGGCAAGTTCTTCATGTCTTTCGACTACTTCCTGAACCATGGGCTGTATCGCATCAACAGGTAAAACACAGCCAACTATTCCAATGGTTTCACCTGTTTTGGGACTAATAATGGGAACCCGTATTATAAATGCAAAGGTGTCTCGCTCGCCAATTCTTATGGGAAAGGGGTCTTCTACCATGTCTTTTTTGGAATTTGGGCCTGTAATATGGGCCATAGCGTCTTCAAATTCTTGCTCGATTAAGGCGCGGCCTTCTATCTCACCCGATTCCCTGGAGAAAAGCATTGCGTACTGCTCGGGAGGGGGGGCAGACCCGGGCTGAACAATAAAGTTTGTGTCCATGTCATTAAGCGCATTAGGTTTCCATAAGGAAAAGATTGCAAGCATGATTGGCTCCGCTCGCAGGGTATCCTTTAGAATTTCATCAAAGATATCCCTGCGCCTGAACGTGCTGGTCTGACCTTCGCAACATGGCATTATGTTGGCCAATGTTTGCAGAGCCCGTATATAGCCATCCTGACGGCCTTTCCAAAACTCGGCCTGGTGGTTAGCCAGATAAAATTGACTCCGTAGACTGAGATCCCTGCTTATACCGGAAGCTTGATTCAGCAGCATAAAGGAAATAATTACAACAACAACTGCCACAATGGCGATCACGATAATGCTCAGTTTGTACTTAATTTTCATTTTTTCCCTCTTTTTTTAAATTCCCCATCTTACAGACCATGTCAGGGGCTGTTAAATAATAAAATAAACATGGGAACCTTTGTCAACTACCTGCGGCCATAGCCATTGACAAAGGGCCTGCCATTTGGGAAATTGACATAGGATGCTGGTCTCAAAATTTCTGGATTCAATAGGAGCTTTTTTCGCTAATCCCGTTATTCTGTCATGCCTTGTGAGCTGGTTTCTTTCGCAGTTCATTAAGGGGGTTCTGGCGCTTATTCGGGCAAGGAAAAAAGGCTTTCAGGAAATGCTGGCAACCATGTTCTGGCGCACGGGGGGTATGCCTTCAAGCCATGCGGCGGTGGTAAGTTCCATGGCCACATCGGTGGCCCTTCATGAGGGGATAGGCTCGAACCTCTTTGCGGTTTCGCTCTTTGTGGCGATGGTTGTCATACGGGATGCCATGGGTGTACGCAGGGCTTCGGGGCTTCAGGCCAGTGCGCTTAACGTTTTGGGCAGGCTTATAGTGGATAAGCTGGGTGTTGATTTTCAGCCTGTTGAGGAGATCAAAGGCCATGCTCCCTCCGAGGTACTTGCAGGCGCCTTTTTGGGCATTTTAGTTTCTGCCCTCTACACCTGGGTATAGGTTTACCGTGGGTTTCAGAACGCCCTTCCTTTTAGCGCCGGTCTCCCTTCTCTGCGGCGTTCTGCTTTTTTTTGTTTTTGGTTTTTTCTCGTCAAATACCGCTGCGCCAAGTACGGGCGCCGGATACGCCGTTCTTTCTGTTGATGAATCCCAGAAAGACCGCTACATTCGCGAATCCCTTTACAATACGGGCCATGGGAATTTTATTTCCGAATCGTCCATGGAAGTTCCCCTGGATGATTTCGGTGCTTTAAGAATGGTTCCCCTGGACTCATTCCACTACATGGTTGAATACTTCGATCCAAGGGATAGCGGTTTTGCCGCAAGGCTCAGATCCTTTTTTGTCCGGGACGGGAAGCGTTTTTTCTTCCTTCCGCTGGATAATATTTCCGGAAGAAGGGCCGATGAGCTGCGAAATTATCTTTCTGTTTTTCTTGCGGATGAGCAGTATAACCTTGAGTTCCTGGCACGGGACAGGCCCTTTTTCCCATACTTCGCCTTTCTTGCCATCGCCTCTTTGGCTGCTCTCTGCTTTTCCCGTTCCAGGCGGCTTTTTGTTTTTCAGGTCCCGGTTCTTTTGGCCTTTGGCTGGGCCGCCTCCTCTGGATTCCTCCTTGCGGCAATTCTCGCAGGGATATGGGAACTTTTGCGAGAGCCACTTGGGGAACTGTCCGCTGCTTCACTCAGGCAGGATAAGCGTAACGGGCCCAGGCTTTTTAACTATGCCGGAAGCGATCTAAAGAATATCCGGGAACGGCTGCGGCCCTTTCAGATAAATCTGATATTGGTTGTGGTTTTTACGCTTTTTTTCCTGATCTTTTCGGCCCTTGTAGAATTTTCCTTTTTCCTCTCTGTTGCTGGATTCCTGACTTTTTTCCTTGTGCGTTATCTGGCCCAGCGCTCGGAAACAGAGAGGGCCCAGAAAAGGCGGCACATACTCTTTACCCCGGTCCCCCTTCTTCCCCTCCGCCTAAGGACTTTTTCCCTTTTCCCCTTTCTACTGCCCTTTGCCCTTGGCGCCATGCTGGTAATGCTGGCCCCGCTTTTGCCCCCCCTGGCCCTGCCTGTTTTAAGGCCATTTTCCAGCGGCCTTCAGAATCTTCCTGCTTTTTCCCCCTCATCTCCAATCAACGTTATTTTTGATCCGCAGTATTTTGTCAGCACCGAGGAGTACCAGAGCCATATTTCCTTTCAGCGTTCTTTCTCTTTAAGGCCTTTGGACGAGCCGATGGATCCGGCGGGGGAGGCTATTTATCACGAGGGATTTCTACGGTATTATTTAGGGGAGGATGGACTCATCGCAGGCGGCTCGGAGATTGGCTGGCCCCGGGCGGAAAGAAGCCCTGCCTACGAGGGGCCGCCTTTCCCGCTGGAAAAGCTTATGGAATTTCTGATAAACTATGACAGGCCCGGTGTGTCTGTGGGGCCCTACTCTCTTTTAAACTTTAAGGAATGGATTTCGATACTTATGATCTTTGCGGTTTGTATGTTGGACTTTTTTCGTCCCAGAGTGCGATATGGGAAAAAGCTTCCTGGAATCAGGGATGAGCGGATCGCGGCATGATACTATTCAAGAAAAAGATGAGGCCAAAGGTATATTCCTTTCCCCTGGGCGGCATTTCCTTTGAGGATTCTTCAGTCCCTTCACGCTTAAGCTGCGAAACGGCTTTTCTTCCTTCCCTGTCGGTGATTCCCATGCTGCAGCATTCCGGCAGAGCCGCCAACCCGGTTGTCTCGGTGGGCGAGGCGGTAAGGGAGGGGATGCTCATTGGCCGCAGCCGGGGGCCTGGCTCGGCAAATGTCCATGCCACGGTACCGGGCAGAGTCATACGCATAGTGCCCTATAAGAGCGCCGGCGGGCAGGTTCAGGACGGGGTTGTGATACGCTTGGAGGGGAGTTTTGAAAAACTTGGAAAACGCGAAGATATGTATAGCTGGGATGGAATGCTTCCCCATGATATTCAAAAGACCATAGCGGAATTTGGAGTGGTGGAAATGGAGGGCGCCGGCAAACCGGTTTCGGAAATAATTTCCCACTTTCGCTCCACGCCCGATCCTATCACCCTGGTTGTATCCTGCGTCTTTGACGATCCCTGGCTGGCTGCCGATTACGTGTTATGCCGGGAACGGACGGCAGCCGTGGCAGAAGGAGCGCTTATTGCCGCCCGTGCCTGCCGGATTAGCCGGATAATTTACGCGATTTCCCACGGCGAAAAGGAACTGGGGGATAGCTTTCTTGCCGCCGGAGCCAAATGGAAGGTCCCCACCGAGATAGTCCTGGTTGGTTCCCGCTATCCCCAGCGGAACCAGAGGGAGCTTGAACTTGTTCTTAGGAATTACGGAAAGAAAGAGGGGATAGATCTTGGCTCCCTGTTTGTCCTGGGGCCTTCTACTCTGGCGGCGGTTTACGACGCGGTGAAAAAACGCAAGCCTGTGCTTGATCGCTATGTGGCTGTCGGCGGTTCCGCCATAAGGCATCCCCGTATTATGAAGGTGAGGATTGGAAAACGGATTGGAGAACTCATTGAAGAATGCGGAGGCTTCACCGGGCCGCCAAAGAAAATCGCCGTAGGCTCTCCTTTACAGGGGCGGGTAATCTCCGATCTGGACGAACCGGTGATAAAAACCAGTTACGCGATTTTCGCCCGCCTTGAAGAACAGCGCCGGGACAAGCAGAGTAACTGCATAAGCTGCGGCGAATGCAGAACCGTATGCCCTGTGGGGCTTGATCCCGAAGAGCTCTATAAAAGAAACCTTGTAATAGAGAAAGATGGTCAGGTTCAGGAGCTTCCGGCGGACCGGGCCGCAGAGTGTCATGGCTGCGGCTGCTGCGAGCTGGTTTGTCCTTCTTCCCTGAACATTAGCGAGGCCATAGCGGCTTCGGCAATGAGGGAGAATTGATGACAGAAAAATCCAGCGTTCTTTGGGAAAGGCTTCAGTTTCAAAAACCCCAGATAAGCCTGGCCAGGCATACCGCAGCTCGTATGTGGCTTGTGAACCTCTGTGCCTTTTTGGTGGTGATCCAGTCTTCCCTTAACGATAATTTTTCGTCCTTTCTGATCGCGCTTGTGGCTGTTGTCACGGCTGTTATTACGGAGTTTCTTGTACTGCATGAGCGCGGAAGGATGAAGGCGCTAAAGGACGGCAGCGCCGTGGCCACGGCACTGATTCTGACACTTATATTGCCAAACAATATCTCCCCGGCTTATGCGGCAATGGGGGTGGTCTTTGCCATTGCCGTGGTAAAGCACAGCTTCGGCGGGCTGGGATCGAACTGGCTTAATCCGGCGGCAGGGGGCTGGCTCTTTGTCCGCTTCTCCTGGCCCGTCGCCTTTAACCGCTCCCTGGAAGCCTCTCCTCTTTCGGCCCTTGCCGAGGGTTTAAGCCATGGAGCTTCCAATCCCTACGGCTCGCCTTTGGGAATTATCAGCATGGACTCAAGCGGCTTTTCTTCCGCCCTAGCCATGGATGACAGTCTTAGATCCACACTCAACGGAACGATTTTCTCTATTTTCGGAGTGGAACTTCCAAGCGGTTATATGGAGCTTTTTTCTTCTCCCTTTTCGGGTATAATTGCCGACAGGGGGGTGTTTGCCCTGCTTTTGGGGACTATTCTTATTTGCTCCTTCCAGGTTAACCGCGCCTGGATCCCGGCGGCCTTTCTGGCTGTTTTTGGTATTCTGGTTCGTATTTTCGGGGCCCTGCCATACGGGGGCGGCCTTGGGAGCGGCGATGTTCTTTTCGCGCTTTGTTCGGGGGGAACCCTGGCTGCGGCTTTTTTCCTTGCCGCCGAGCCCTCTTCGGGAGCCAAGTCCTACGTGGGTACATTGCTGGCAGCGGCGCTTGCCGGGGCTTTTGCCTTTGTTTTCCGTTATCCCGGAGCAGAGCCCTACGGCGCTATATACGCTGTCCTTGCGGTTAACGCGATTACTCCCATGATCCGTTTTTTTGAAAACCGAAGACTCTATGCTAAGAGGTGTTCATGAGCGATAAAGAGGCCCCAGCCAATTCCAAAAAAGACGCGGCGCTCCTTTTGGGCTGGATCATTTCTCTAATTCTTATAGCCGCTTTCTGCTGGTACATAGCCCAGCCTCTTAGAAACCTTATTCTTCAAAGGTCGGTTAACCGGGTACTGGAACAGTCAGGCGACAGGCTTAGACTGGGAGAACCGGCTTCCCCAAGGATGCCAAGGGCCGGCTTTGGCAGCTTCTTTGAGGCCGCCGCTCTTTCTGACAACAGGGCTGTGGCGGGAGAACTTATTTTTGTTTTTACCGTCATAGCCGACGGGTATTTTTTCCCATGCGCTGCGATAATAGGCCGTGATGGAATGGTTCAAGGTTTAATTCCCCTTGGCAGCCATGCCGAAAGGATGATGAACCGTATTTCTCCGGGGGTTTTGCGGCTTTATACCCTGCGAATTGAAGGGGCCGCCTTATGAATCAGCGTTTTAGCTCCCATGTTTTTTTTGGTTCCTATTCCCCATTCTCCGCCCTATGCTCCGCCGCCCTTATCATAATGGCAAGCAGCCGCTTCGCCCTTGCCCTTATCTGCGCGGGGGCGTTGCTTTGGGTCTATGTAGCTACAGCCCTGATCTTTTCAAGCGCACGGTCCATTATGCCCGCGCGGGGAAAATATCTGATACTTCTTTTTCTGTCCTCTTTTTTGTGCGGTATTTTTATGATCTCTATGAGCCTTTTGAATCCCCTGATTATTATGGGAACAGGTTTTTTCCTTCTTCTGATTCCTGTCTGTTTTTTGGGCTCGGGATTTTTTGAAGCCTCTGAATCTGTAGCCACGGTGGATGTTTTCTTAAGGGCTTTCTTTGAGGCCCTTGTATTGGCGGGAATTATCCTCGCCTTCGCCCTTGTTCGTGAGCCGCTTGGCCTTGGAACCCTCTCCTTTCCCGGCAGTGCCCAGGGGATAGTTGAGATTTTTAATATCAGGGAGGAGGGAAACTTTATTCCCGTCGGCATTCTTTCTGTTTCCTCCGGGGGGCTCTTGCTTTTGGGATATGTCATGGCTCTGTTCCGTTATTTAAGGGATCAAAGCGGCAATAGGCCCCAGGAAAACGGAGAACAGGCATGATCTATCTGGCGGCCCTGGCGGTCTTTTCCGGCCTTTCACTTAACCTGATTCTTCAGTTTGCCCTGGGCGCGTCCGCCGCCGCTTCCGGTAAAAGCCAAAGGGAGCTTCCGTTTTTTCAATATTGCGTCTTCTTTATTTCCGTACTTTTTCTCTGGCTGTTTTACAGCTACATTTTTCCTTCCAGCATGAAGGGCTTTTTCGAATATTTTCTGCTTTTCCCCCTGTCCGCTCTTGCCTGCATGGGCTTTGAACTTCTTTTGGAACGCCTCTTGCCGCAGTTATTCCCAAAAGTTTTCTCCAAAATTTTTCCGAATCAGAAAGCTCCCGTAAAGGTCTTTTCCGCCTTTACCGCCTATGAAGGCCTTGTCCTTGTATCTTTAATAATCACTATAAGCCTGGCGGATAATTTTGCCGCGGCGCTGGTTCTGGCCATGTTTTTCGTCCTGGGAAGCCTTGCGGCCATGCTGGTTCTTAACGAGATACGCCGCAGATCCGCTCTGGAATGGGTGCCCCATTATCTTCGCGGAAGTCCCCTGATTCTTGTCTCCATGGGACTTTTATCGCTGATATCCGCTTCCGTAGCGGGTATCTGCTTTAGGATACTGGGAACATTGCCATGAGCAAAAGCCTTAATGTGATTCTATGCGCTTCCGGCCATCTTTCATCCGGAAGCGGGGAAGCGGAGTTCCAGGCACTTTATGACAGGAAGATCAAGCCTATGATCCTGGCCCTGGATAAATTTCCCAGGATCAACATGGTTTTTCACTATTCAGGGGTATTGCTTTACTGGATTGAGCGCCGCCATCCTGAGCTTTTTATGCTTCTTGAGGATCTCCTTTCCCGAAAGCAGGCGGAATTTCTTGGCAGCGGTTTTTACGATCCCCTGCTGCCGCTCTTGCCCCTGACAGACAAGATCGGACAGATAGAGATGCTCAGTACCTATCTGCGCAAGCATTTCGGTAAACGGCCCCAGGGCTGCTGGCTGTCCGGAATGGCCTGGGAACAGCACCTTGTCGGCCCCCTTACCTCCTGTGGAATGAGTTATACATTCCTTGAGGATCAGCAGTTCTCCGCCGCCGGGGCGAAACCAGGAAAGGCAGGAATTTTTTCCCCCTGCAACACCGAAGATCAGGGTAAGCTAATTACGGTGTTTCCCTTAGCGGCAGGAATTGCCAGGAAATTGCAGGAGGGGAATCCCGGTAATATTTTAAATGATCTTTTAAAGAAGAGTCCTGAAAACGATAATGGCCGGATTGTAGTTCTCCCTATTGCTGATCTGGATATGGAATATGAAATTTTCTTTGAAAAGCTTTCAAACGCTGATCCCATGCTAGAATTCACATTACCTGTGAAGATCCATAAGAACCTGCGCGGACTGGAAAAACTTTTCTTCCCTGGCAAATGGCCCAGGCAGTTTATTGCGGAGCATCCTGAGGCCGGCGGCATTTACGCCAAGATGATATACGTTCACACCCTTATCAATAACCAGCTCCGGGGGGACAAGACCCGCAAGCGCACAGCCCGCGAAGAACTCTGGAAGGCCCAGGATTCAGGGATCTTCCGCCTTGGGACAGCATCTTCTCCGGGGCTTTTACACTCAGCGGTGCGCAAAGCCGCGTACAGGGCTTTATTGGAAGGGGAAAAAATTACCAGGGAAAGGAAGAAGTTCCCCCCGTCCCTTGCGGTCTTTGATTTTGACCTAGACAGGGAAAAGGAATATCTGCTGCTGGATGAAAAGGTCAACTGCTACGTAAAACCCCTTGGCGCCGGTATTTTCGAGCTGGATTATCTTCCAGCCGCCTGGAATTACCTGGACACCATGGCACCGAGGGATGCTGAACAAGCGCCCCAGGGCATCATGAAAAGGTGCGCCTTTGTTGACTGGCTTGCCCCGGCGAAAACACTCCCCGATGACCTGACCCCGAACGGCATAAAGGGCGGGCGTTTCTGTGGCCTTGAGGAATACGAGCTTTCCGATCCTGACAGGGTCAACCAGCGGCTGAAATTTCGACTGCCCGCAAAACCAGGTTTTCTTTTGGAAGAAATCGAGATTGAAAAAACCTTTCTGTTGAAAAAAAATATCCTTGTAATAGAATACCTGTTAAAAAATTGCGGACAGAAAAGCGAACGCTTTGTCTTTTGCCCAATGCTGGACCTTTCCTTTGGCGGCGAGGGCGAGGAATTCTTAAGAATACTGGCCGCTAAAGAAGAAGAAAAAATACAGCTTGCGTATAACAAAGATGTTGTATTCGAAAAAACCAAGCTTCTGGAGTTTCAGGATATAAAAAACGAGTCTGTCATATCGCTGGAATCAAGCCGCGGTTTTGAAGGGCGTATTTTTAACATTTATTCCGGCAATGAATACCAGTCCACCTGCCTTATGCCATTACTGACAATTTCCCTGGAAGGGGGCAAGAGCTTAAAAGTGACTTTCTCCCTAAAGATTAGCTCTTGACCGAAATCCTGCCTCCTTTCATAATGACAAAACCATGAAACGCAGACTAATTACTTCCGCGCTCCCCTACGTGAACAATGTCCCCCATCTGGGAAACCTTATCCAGGTCCTTTCCGCGGATGTATTTGCCCGCTTTTGCAGATTGCGGGGCTACCAGACCCTTTACGTCTGCGGCACCGACGAATACGGCACCGCCACGGAAACCAGGGCCGCCGAGGAGGGCATTACTCCCAGAGAACTTTGCGGCCGCTATTACAAGATCCACGATGATATTTACCGCTGGTTCCATATCGCCTTTGACATTTTCGGACGTACATCCACGGACGTTCATACCGAAGTAACCCAGGGTATTTTCAATAAACTGGATGAACGGGGCTTTATCAGTGAACAGGTCATAGAACAGCTTTACTGTTCAGGCTGCGGCCGTTTTCTCGCGGACCGTTATGTACGCGGCCTTTGCCCCGCTTGCGGTTCTGAAAATGCCCGGGGCGACCAGTGCGAGGACTGCGGCAAACTCCTTGACCCCACCGAGCTTAAAGAGCCCAGGTGTTCAATTTGCGCCTCTACTCCAAAAATGGAAAAAACAAAGCACCTTTACATCAACCTTCCCAAGTTAAAAGATCTGCTTGAGCCCTGGCTTGAAAAAGCTTCGGTCGAAGGCTTTTGGGCAAAAAACGCCATACAGATGACCCAGGCCTGGCTGCGGGACGGGCTGCGGGAAAGGGCCATCACAAGGGATCTTAAGTGGGGGATCCCCGTTCCCAAGGCCGGCTATGAAAACAAGGTTTTTTACGTGTGGTTTGACGCCTGCATTGGTTACATATCCTTGACCGGAAATCTCGGTCAAGAGCGTGTAGAAGAAACGGGAATGGATTGGCGCGCCTTCGTCGAATACTGGTGGAAGAGCCCTGACGAAACCGAACTTTTTCAGTTTATCGGCAAGGACAATATTCCATTTCATACGGTGATCTTCCCGTCAAGCCTTTTGGGCAGCGGGGATGAATGGACCATGCTGCATCACATGTCCTCAAGCGAGTACCTGAATTACGAAAGCGGGAAATTTTCCAAGTCCAGGGGCATCGGTGTTTTCGGCAGCGATGCAATGGAAACGGGGATTCCGGCGGACATCTGGCGCTTTTACATTTTCTACAACCGGCCGGAAAAATCCGACGCCCTTTTTACATGGAAGGATTTTCAGGAGAAGGTAAACGGGGAGCTCATCGGCAACCTGGGAAACCTGGTAAACCGCACCCTTTCCTTCGTTAGCCGCTACTATGACGGTAAGATACCGGAAGTAAAGGGGAACGAAGAGTTTTGGAAAACCGTTGCCAAATACGAGGAGAAGATATGTGCCTGTCTGGAGCGGGCCGAGCTTCGGGATGCCTTTCACCACATTTTTGAACTGTCCTCCTTTGCCAACAAGTCCTTCCAGGACGGCGAACCCTGGAAAAAACGCAAGAGCGAGAGTGCCGAAGACCAGGCCGCCGCAGAGATCCTGATTCGGGATCTTTCCTTCCTGGTGCGGGACATCGCGGTACTGATACAGCCCTTCCTGCCCCAGACGGCAGAGAAGATAGCCTCCTTCTTTGGCCAGAGCTTTGGCGGGGGACTGGTTTACAAAAAGGCCGACGGCCTGCTCTCCTGGGCAGATCTTGCATCTGAAAATCTCGCTTCTGGGCATCCGATTAAAGCCGAGGTTCTTTTCGCCAAGCTTGAAGACGAAAAAATAGCCGAACTCCGCGAGCGCTACAGCGGCAGCCAGCAGGAACGGGCTGTCGATGATGCGGCGTCCGAAGTACCGGTCGAAGAACCGCATCTGCGTTTCGCAAAGACCCACGACTTACGCGTGGCGGAGATCACAAAAGTCGAGCGGCATCCCAAGGCGGACAAGCTCTACGTGGAAACCATAACGACGGCAAAGGCCGGCGGGGAAGGGGAGGAGCGGGTCATTGTTTCCGGCCTTGTTCCCTTTTACACCGAAGAAGATCTGCTGGGTAAAAAGATCATTCTGGCCTATAACCTAAAGGCGGCCAAGCTCCGGGGCGTGGAGAGCCGTGGCATGCTCCTTGCCGCCGAGGATCGCAATGGCCCGCCGGACTTTGAGGGCGGCCTGCGCGTGGAAGTGCTGGACGCGGGGGACGCTCCCCTGGGGGCAAGGCTGCGGGTGGAAGGCCTTGAAACAGAGGCCGCGGAAAACCCAGCCGAAATAGACATCGAGACCTTTTTTTCAATTCCAATGGAAGTAAAGGACAATACGGTAATGGTAAACGGCAAAGCTCTGCTAATCGAAGGAAAGCCCATTAAAACGAAAATTATTTCCCAGGGCGAAGTCCACTAAACAGGTAACAGGTAACAGTGAAAAATGCTAAGTCTTAAAGAGGTCGATCTATCTGCCTGCGATGAAGCCGGATCTTTTCTCCAGTCGGCTTTCTGGGGTGGCTTTAAGGCCCGCTTTGGCTGGGAGGCCCTGGCTTTCATGGCCCAGTGGGAGACCGGCGAGAGTAAAGCCCTGTTGGTGCTGCACCGCCGCCTGGCGCCCTTGTTCGCCATGGCCTACATCCCCTGGGGGCCGGAGCTGCCCCCCTCTTTTAATGATACGGAACGCTGGAAGGCAATCATGGAACTGGCCGCGAGCCTAAAAAAACTGCTTCCCAAAAACACGGCCTTTATTCGTTTCGATCCGCCCTGGTTTCTTGAAACCAGGTTTCTAGAAGGAGAGGCGGCCCCTGTTCCGCCGCCACTTAGGCGCGCAGCTTCGGACATACAGGCGCCGGACACCGTTCTTGTTGACCTGACTCAGTCCATGGAACTGATTCTTGCCCAGATGAAACCAAAGTGGCGCTACAATGCGCGGCTTGCCCTGAAAAAAGGCGTTAAGCTGCGCCGAACAGGCGTGGAAGAAATCGGCGTTTTTTATGAACTCTTAAAAGAGACCGCCCGCAGGGACGGCATAGCCATTCACAGTATGGAATACTACCAAGCCCTCTTTGAAGAAGGCCGCTCTCCAGCTATCAGCCTCTACCTTGCAGAACACGAAAGCGATATAATAGCCGGTATTGTAACACTTTTCCGGGGGACGCAGGCAGTGTACCTTTACGGGGCCTCCTCGGACAAGAAGCGCAACCTAATGGCGCCCTATGCCCTGCAGTTAAAGGCAATGGAAGACGCAAAGGAAGCCGGCTGCCAGGACTACGACCTTTTCGGCATCCCGCCCAACGACGATCCCTCCCAGCCCATGGCCGGACTTTACATGTTCAAGACCGGCTTTGGCGGTAGGATCGTCCGCCGTCCGGGGAGCTGGGACTACCCCTGCCGTCCGCTTCTTTACCGGCTTTTTCGTGTGGCGGAGGCCCGGCGCAAAAGGCTGATGAATAAGAAAAAAAGGAAACGCGATGAATCTTGAAGCCTTTGTACTCGGCTGCGGGGGCATGATGCCGCTGCCGAACCGGCATCTTACGTCCGTGCTTTTAAGGCGGGAAGGGGACCTCTTCCTCTTTGACTGCGGCGAGGGAACCCAGGTTTCTCTGCGCCGCCTTAACCTGCGCTGGAAAAAAATATCGGTGATCTTCATCAGCCATACCCACGCGGATCATGTTACCGGGATCCCCGGCCTGCTCATGCTGTCGTCCCAGGTTGACCGCGACGATCCCCTGTACATCATCGGCCCCCCCAGAATCGCCGAGTATATAGAAAGCAGCCGCCGGGTGCTGGATATGTACATCAACTACGAGATAATCGTTCAGGAGATCAACGAAGCCGGAGTGGTTTACAAGGGCGAAGACTTCCAGGTGCGGGCCTTTCCGCTAAGGCACACCAAGCCCTGCTACGGATATACCCTGGAAGAGGCGGCGCGGCCGGGGGAATTCCACCCGGAAAAGGCCGAGGCATTAAAGGTCAAGCGGGGGCCGCTCTGGGCGGCCCTTCAGTCGGGCAAGAGCGTAAAGGCCGAGGACGGCTCTGAGGTAAAGCCCGAGCAGGTTCTGGGCCAGGCAAGAACTGGAAGGAAGTTTTCCTTTGTCACCGACAGCCTTTACTTCAGGGAAATTGCCGCCGAGGTTTCCGGCTCTGACCTTTTTGTCTGCGAGGGCATGTTCGAAAGGGCCCTGGAAGAAAGCGCCAGGGAGAAAAGGCACATGACCGCAGAGCAGGCGGCCCGCATTGCCCAGGCGGCAAAGGTAAGGCAGCTGGCCCTGATCCACTACAGCCCCCGCTACACCGAATACGAACTCAAGCAGATTCTAAAAGAGGCGGAGGCGGTTTTTCCCAATACGGTACTTTCAAGGGATCGCATGGTTTTTCCCATAGAATATGTTGATTAAATATTGACTAAAATTACCTCAATAATTATTATTAGTTATACATTTTAGGTAAACATCATGATTACAGTAGAAGATTTAAGCAAAAAATACGGGGCCTTTGAGGCAGTCAGGGGCGTGTCTTTCTCTGTGGGCCGGGATCAGGTGCTTGGCTTTTTGGGGCCGAACGGCGCCGGCAAAACTACTATAATGAAGATACTCACCGGCTACCATTTTCCATCCCGTGGAAACGTAAAAATTGACGGCATCTCTTTGGAAGAAGATCCACTGGAGATAAAAAAGCGCATTGGCTATCTTCCGGAGAGTAACCCCCTTTACGGGGACATGAACCCCGAAGAGTACCTTGACTTTGTCGCCTCCTCAAGGCTTATTCCCGCCGGCGAGCGGCAGACGGCCCTGGACAGCGCCATTGCCGCCTGCGGCCTTGAGGGTGTTCGCAGGCAGCGCATCGACAGCCTTTCCAAGGGTTACAGGCAGAGGGTTGGGCTTGCCCAGGCCATTGTTCACGACCCGAAAATCCTGATCCTTGACGAACCGACTTCCGGCCTTGATCCCAACCAGATAATCGAAATCCGCTCCCTGATACGGGAACTTGGAAAAAGCAAGACGGTAATCCTTTCCACCCATATTTTACAGGAGGTGGAGGCGGTCTGCTCACAGGTGCTCATTCTGAACGAGGGCCGCATTGCCGCCCAGGGCACGCCGGAGGAAATCGCCGCCACCATGAAGGCCGCCTCCAGGGGCCTTGATACCTGGGAGCTGCATCTATTAAAGGCAAAGGACACCGAGCTTCAAGGCCGCCTTGACCTGCCTGGCCGGGAAATAGGTGAGCTAAGCACGGAAACCATCGAGGACGGTATAGTGCGGCTTGAGTTTACCATAGCCAACAGCGAGAGCTATTCCCAGGACGGGGAACTCATCTTTGACTGGGCCGCCAAAGAGGGCTATAAAATAATCGGGATGAAGCGCAGAAAACTCAGTCTGGAAGACATTTTTGTCAAGCTCACAAGTGAGCAGCAGACTTCTGAGGAAAACAAGAATGAATAGTATAAAAACAACGGCACTAAAAATTCTAACCATTACGCGAAAAGAGCTGCAGTCATGGCTTTACTCGCCTTCCCTTTACGGCATAACGGTTTTTTTCCTGCTCTTTGTGACAATATGGTTTTACTACCTGCAGCGCTTCTTTGCCATGGACATCGCCACCCTGCGGCCCTTCTTTCAGGCCTTTCCCCTGGCCTTTATTTTCGTGATCCCCGTACTGACCATGAAGGCCTGGGCGGAGGAAACAAAAATGGGCTCGGCTGAAATCCTTTTCACCCTGCCCTTTACCGAGTGGGAGCTTGTCCTTGGGAAATTTTTTTCAACTTTCACAATTCTATTTGCGATGATCCTGCTGACCATTCCTGTTCCCCTTAGCATGATTCCCCTGGGCTACTTTGACCCCGGGGTAATTTTCGCGGAGTACGCCGGAGCCCTGCTTTTGGGCGCGGCCGCTGCGGCAATAGGGCTCTTTCTTTCCAGCGTTTCCAAAAGCCAGGCCGCCGCCTTTGTGGGAAGCGTGGTGATTCTCCTTGCCCTGATACTTTTGAATAACTTTACCCAGGATCTGCCTATGGCCCTTGGGCGATTTTTAAATTACATTTCCCTGGCCTTTCACTTTGAAAGCTTCTCCCGCGGGCTTTTGGATACGCGCGACCTTGCCTTCTTTCTGATAACAACGGCCCTGTTTTTGTTTCTTAATACCCAGGTTCTTGTAAACAGGAGATGGAGTTAAGCAATGAATAAAAATCAAAGCAGGATAATAGCCCTAGTTTCCCTGGCGATTTTTGTCATGGCCTTTTTGTTAAGTAACCGGCTCTTTTTTCGCCTTGACCTGACACGGGACAAGGCCTACACAATTTCGGAAATCTCGCGAAACCTGCACAGGGAAATTTCAGACCAGGTTAGAATTACCTATTTCGTTTCCGACAGGCTCAGCCTTGCCCATCCTTTGCCCGGGGAAATAGCCGATCTGCTCCGGGAATACGCGGCACATTCGCGCGGAAGGATCCGTTTTATTCAAAGGGATCCCATGAAGGCGGAACTTTTGGGCGAGGTGGAGGCCCTGGGCATAGTGCCCCAGCAGATCCGCGTGGTGGAAAGAAACGAAAGCATAGTGGCGCAGGTTTTTACCGGCATCCTGATAGAATACCTTGACCGGCAGGACGTAATTCCTGTGGTCTTTTCCCTTGATACCCTGGAGTACGACCTGACATCCAGGATACGGGCCCTGGTAAGAAATACCGAGCGGGATCTGGGCATTATTGTAGGGGACGGCCATGTGCAGTGGAATTCCGAGTACGGCCTTTTGCACAGGGAGCTGGCCCTTGCCGGTTTCAATCTAAGGTTCATTAACCCAGGTGAAGAAATTCCGCCGGTCCTTCCTGCCCTCTTTGTACTTGGCGGGGCAGAGGACCTTGACCCAGCCCAGCTGGCCCTGATAGACCGTTACGTGCAAGGAGGCGGCAACGTGCTCTTTGCCCTGGACGGGGTCTTTGTAAATACCTACGGCTCCCTGGAGGCCCATCCGGTAGACGATCAGGGGCTCCTTGCAATGCTGGCCAATTACGGGGTAATCGTTCACCGAAATCTGGTACTGGACATGGCCGCGCTTAACTTAACCTTTCAGACCCATGTGGGAAACACTACGACCATCCGCACCGTCAGGTATCCCCTTTGGATCTCTGTGCAGGAACATGCGGCCAATACCGAGCATCCCTTGACTGCCCGCTTCCGGGGACTTGATATGTACTGGGCAAGCCCCCTGGAACTTGTTCCGCCCCCGGGCATAGACGCGGAAGTCCTTTTTACCACTACGGACGCGGCCTGGCTGCAAACCGAGACGTTTATCACAAACCCGACCATGGCCTTTCACTTTGAGGATGAGGCGGATATGACCAGGGGAAGACAGGTACTTGGGGTGAGCCTTTCTGGGGTTTTCCCCGGCGCCTTTGCTGAGCAGGAAGCTCCCGTACAGGGAAGGCCGTCCCGCCTGATCGTGGTTGGGAATACGGCCTTTGCCGGGCAGATGATGCAGAACAGCCGGGCCGAGGCCAGGAACCTTGACTTCCTGCTCCGTTCGGCGGAATGGCTTTCCAGCGATGATGACCTTATCTCCATTCGCAGCAGGGAGACCAGTGCCGGCAGGCTTGACCGGATAACGAACCGTGAGGAAAGGGACGCGGCAATGGCCTTATCCAGGAGCATCAACACCATTGTTGTTCCCCTGGCGGTTGTCCTGGCCGGCCTTGCCGTGATACTAAAGCGGCGAAGCAAAACTGTAAAAGAAAAGGGGCGCGCTGATGATATTTAAAAAGAAGCTGATCGTCCTTTCATCAATACTGGCCGCTCTTGTTCTGGTCTTCGTTCTGAGCTTTGTGATCGAAAGGGGAGACAGGAGAAGCGCCGCCTTTGCCTGGCTTGAAAGCTCCATGCTCGACATGGTGGACAGGGTGGAACTTAATAGCGGCATCTGGATGGGCGGTGACAGGACTATACTGCGGCGCGTAAACAATGTCTGGTATGTCTCAACGGAATTTGCCGACCTTCCGGTAAGACAGGACAGAGTGGATGATCTTATGTCGGCCCTTTCGGTGCGGGCCCTTTACCCCCTGCGGGCCTCCTCGGCGGAGGCAAGTGAAAGGCTGGGACTGGTCGAAGGCAGCGCGTCCAGGATCCTTGTCCAGGGCGGCGCGGGGCTTCCCCTGCTGGATCTTCTGGTTGGCAGCCCTGACGCGCTGGGCAGGGAAGTTTACCTGAGGATCTCCGGCCGGCGGGAAATTCACTCTGGAGAGGATCGCTTTACAATCTTTACCGACTCTAGGCCCAACTTCTGGTACGATCTCCGCCTTTTCCCCGATGCCGCCTCTGCCCCCGCCAGCTTTGTCCAGCAGGCGGACATTAGCCTGCCAGGCGGCGGAGAGTTTACACTTCGCCGCAGCGGCGGCGGCTGGGTCATTCCCGGCGATGAGCGCGAGGTTGATACCCGCAGGGTAGATGCCTGGCTTCGCTCGGTATTGGAAGCAGAGGCCGACGACTTTGCAGCGGCATGGCCGCCGTCCGTTGATGGCAGCATCACCCTGCGGCTTGGAGACGGCACTTCAAGAAGAATAGAAGTGGGCCCGGCGGACGGGGAAGAAAACCGGAGCGCCAGGATTTCTGCTTCGCCGTATATGTACAGCCTTACACAATGGACGGTAAGCCGTCTTTTCAGGGAAAGAGCTTATTTTCTGCAGTAATTTTAGCTGGACTTTCTAATGTACTCCCGGTACTTGTCGGCGTTGCTCTTAAAGGCCACGATATGTGAAACCGGCGGTTCCAGGGTCTTTTCCAGTGCTGTGGTAGCTTCCAGTATAAGGCGATCCGCCTCTATTAGCCTTCCTGAACGGGAGCTAAGCCCGATGCGAAAATATTTTGCCCCGCTATAACTCCTTAATAGACCGGCGGCGGTTTTTTTGTAGAAATCTTCGGCCTTGCGCATGCCTTCATCCAGGTTTTCGCTTGGGATGATGACGGATATGCCGTATTCCCCTCTTTCAAAAATAAGATCCCGCATGGAAAAGAAGTTCACCGCCTCTTCTGCAAAGCGGCCGTAAAGGCTGTCGTCGGTTATGCCCAATTCCATGATCATGTATACCAGATCCTTTTCAAATGAGGCGCAGCGCTGAAGTTCAGAGTTTAAGCGGTCGTAAAGGTAGGATTCCCAGCCGATATTTGCCCTGGGAGTGTAAAGCCCCTGGGGGCCGTCGTCTTCTGCGGGGGCGGATTTCGCATAATCGGAACTTCGGGCGGCGGCGGATTTGTTCTTTTGAACCAGTTCCAAAAGCAGGGTGATAAAGGCCAGAGCCAGGGCAGAGAGTATGGCCAAAAGGGTGCCTCTAAGTACCCTTAAAAAAAGATCGTAGTTGATGAAGCTGTACACCGCCTGGATGTTCACGTTCCGCTGCCCTTCGATTCTTAGGGGAAGGTAGAAGGGCTCGGCGGGAAAGTTGGGCCTAAAGCGGGGGGAATTACCTGACCAGACTATGCCGGCGCCGGGAAAGCGCTCAAAGGCGTACTCCCCGCTTGAGCCGGTAATGATTACTCCCAAAAGAGTTTCTGAAACGCTAAAATAGTCCCTGATGCTCTGCTGGTAGGCATCGCTCATAAAGCCCAAAGAGACTGCGGCGGAGGAGGCCCTGTCCGCCAGATCGTAAAATTCCATTTCCGCAAGGCTCCGGCGCTCCCCAATGCCGACGACGATCCGCACCGCCCCAAAAGAGATTGCTGCGATGTACACCGCAATGCAAAGTACGGCGATGCCGGAGGATAAATTTAATTTTCTGCCAGAAGCGCGCATTTCCCCTTCCTCAAAGTTACTATTATATACATTTTCGGCAGTTTCCGCTAGAATGCTCCAATGATCTTGCGAGAACCCTGTCTTCCACAAGGCTGGTATCCACGGGACAGGGCCAAAATTGAAGAATTTCTTAGTTCCTTTCAAAGCTCCGCCGCCGCCCGTGCCGCTGTGGCTCCCCACGCCGGCTGGTACTATTCCGGTGTGCCGGCGGCCATGGCTGTTTCCTCCCTGGACCGGGACGCCGAAACCGTGGCGGTCATAGGCGGCCATCTGGGCCGGGGCAGGCCCGTCTTGGTTGCCGCCGAAGACGGGGCTAAAACCCCGCTTGGAATCATGAAAATAGACGCGGAGCTTAGGGAAAAGTTCCAAAAGCAGCTCCCCTGCCAGCCGGAGGGCGGCGCAGACAACACCGTTGAGGTTCTGCTCCCCATGGTGCATTACTTTTTCCCCAAGGCCAGGCTGCTCTGGCTCCGCTTTCCGGCGGAAATATCGTCGTTTGCGGCAGGTGAACTCCTTGCCGAGGCCGCCGCCGCCCTGGGCCGCCGCCTTGTCCTTGTGGCATCGGCGGATCTTACCCACTACGGCCCGAATTACGGCTTTAGCCCCAAGGGCAGGGGAAAGGCTGCCCTGGACTGGGTGAAAAACGTTAACGACGCGGCCTTTATCAAGGCAGTCCTGGACAGAAACCCCGCCGAAGTTCTTGAAAGGGCAGAGGAGGATTACTCCTCATGCTCTGCCGGTTCTGTGCTTGGGGCCCTGGGTTTTACCGGTAAAAGCCCTGAGCAGGGTCCTACGCTGCTGGATTACCGCACCAGCGCGGATATAGGGGACGAGGGCCCGGCGGATTCCTTTGTGGGTTACGCGGCTATTGCCTTTGGTTAGCGTAAAAAACCATAAAATACTCGACAATATAAAAATTTTCTACTATAATTGGCTGGTGAAGGGAAATTTGCCTTATTCTGCTGACATTTGCCCCGCCCCTGGTTGGTACACCACCACGCTAATAGCGACATTTTTAAGGCAATTTACCCCCCCCCCCATATGTAGCGTACCTTGGCTTAACCACACCATATATAGCGTATATCTCAAGAAAAAAGGCATCTCACAGAGGCACAGAGGGCACAGTGCCGCCACCTAAAGGAGCGTTTATGAAAAGAGCGATTGTGTTTGCCGGGTGCTTGCTAGTTCTGGCGGCTTGTTCTGTTCCTTTTCAGGGAGAAAGGGAAGGAAAAACCCAGGGCGAAATGGGCTCTTTTACCTTGCTGATAGGGAGTTCCGGCACGATTAGCCGTTCGGCAGTGAGTTATCCCCCCAGCTCCCAGGCTGACTATGACCAGCTTAAATTCGTGGTTAAGTTTGTTAACGGCGACAGCGTAGTAAGGGAATTTTCCCAGGAAAAAAACAGCGAGATCAGCGGAACAGTTCCGGTGGGAAGCTACACAGTGACTGTGGATGTTAGCGTGATAGCGGATAATTCGCTTTTTGCCTCTGGTTCTTCCAGTAATGTGCAGATAAACCCTGGCCATAACCCGACAATCAGGGTAGATGTTTACGGGGCTATTCATGTCAGCGTCAGCCCTACGGCAGCAAGCGTCGGCCTTGGCCAACAGGAGCAATTCACGGCCACGCTTACACCGGCATCCGCCAATCAGTCTGTCAACTGGACAGTGACAGGCAACACGCAGTCCGGCACAGTCATAAGCACCAGCGGCCTTCTGACAGTTGACGCGGGCGAAGCTTTAGGCACAGTCCTGACTGTAAGGGCGAGTTCCGCGGCCGACCCGTCAAAGTACGCCGAGGCTGCGGTTACGGTTTCCATACCCGTACAGCCGTCAATAGCCTTAAACATCACTTTTGATCAGATAAGCAACCCAGGCCTGGGAATTACCGGGCCTACCCTTAGCCGCTCAGGAGCGGGAGTAAATCCACAAACTGCAAGCCTAACGGTGACAGGCACAAACACCAGCGTTCAATGGCGCTTATACGGCATTACAGTCAATGGAGACTCAATTACACTTTCGCTAAATTCAGGCAATCCCAACTACAATGCTTCCTACGACATTGTAAGGACGCATTTCTTAACTGTAATTGTTGAAAGGAACGGTATTCTGTACAGCAATACAGTCAGTTTTACGGTACTACCCTAAGGAGGAAAAAATGAAAAGGATTTTTATAACTTTGTTAATTGTTAGCTGTTCCCTGATACTTGGCACCTGCGACAATCTATTCTCAGAAAGCTCTTCTCCCTATCCAAAAGCCCAGGAGGGGATGGGATTTTTCACGCTAAGAATAGACGGGGGAAGCCTGGGTAGAAGTATTTTACCAACAGGTATAAACCAGAGCAGTTTCACTTCTTATACATTAAAGTTTACCAGCGCAACCAATGCTGATGTTGATGACAATCGAACCAATGCAACCCTTAATGATCCTGTACCCCTGAATGCGGGGACCTGGAATTTGAATGTAAGCGCCTTTATGGGGGGGACAAATGAAGTAGCACGCGGCAGTTTGGCAAACATAACAATCGGCCCTGGAGGAAGTACCAGCGGCAGTGTTACGCTCTATGCAATTATCAGCGGCGGAATGGGTACCTTTAGCTGGGACATAAACTTTCCAGATGGGCTGGCGGAAGCCAACATGACAATAGAAGGCCGTTCAACCGGGGCCTCAGCAGACCAGACACTTCACTTTGTCGGCGGCGGAACGCCGGTGGTAGCAAAAACCGACGAAACGACCCTTAACTCAGGCTTTTACAACGTGATTTTTTCCCTGAAAAGAGGCAGTGAAGCAAATACTGAGCGCCGGGAGATACTCCATGTCTACCAAAACCTGACAAGCCATTTTGCATTTGACTTTACAGCTCTACACTTTAACACCCAGCAACACACAGTTACATTTGAGTATAATGATGGTGCAACAGCACCCGCTACTGAAACCCGTTATCACAACCTGGAAAGAGCCACGAACATCGACCTGACCAATACAAGGCCGGGCTGGATCTTCGACGGCTGGTTTACGGACAATGTAACATTCAACACTCCGTGGAATTTCAATGACTTTATAACCAGTAATGTTAACCTTTACGCCAAGTGGACGGCGATAGTAAACGCCCAGGAGCCTAGTATTACGACACAGCCTTTAGGCGGAACCGTCACACAGGGCGTCGCACACACGCTCACCGTAACGGCAAACTCGCCGGACGGCGGGAGTCTCTCGTACCAGTGGCAAAGCAGCGATAGCAGCAGTGGCCCTTGGGCGGATGTTGGCGGCGCAGCCGGCGAAAGCTACTCTGTACCGACAAGCACTCCTGGAACCATGTATTACCAGGTGGTGGTTATCAACACCAACAACACCGTGAACGGCACCACGACCGCGACAGCAACGAGTGCCGTGGCAACGGTGGTGGTGAATGCGGCGGGTGGATGGGGCGGTACAGGAGATGAAATTGTTTCAGTTAGCAGGGATGGCGCAGCGCCTGTTTATTTTACCGCAATAAACACAGCGCTAAACACTATTACAACAGCCGGGGAGTATGTAGTTACAATAAAAGACGGCACTCATAACCTTGCGCCATACACATTTCCCACCAGCGGTAACGTTGCAAGGGATGTCAGCCTAAGGCCATCAGACAACGCAGTAACACTACAGCTTGCTAACCAGGGGGGACTTTTTTCTATAGGAGACAATGTTACCCTTACACTGGAAGCAGGTATTACCCTGCGCGGAATAAACAGCAATTCCGGTGCATTAGTGCAAGTAAATACAAATGCTACATTAAACATGAGATCGGGATCACTAATTTCCGAGAATAGGTCAAACTCCGGTACTAACTCCGCAGGTGTTGTTGTCGGAGGTACTTTCAACATGTATGGCGGGAAAATCACCAAGATTTCTGGAAACAGCAGTGGCAGTAGTGGCGGCGGAGTCCAAGTGTTTGCCTCAGGTACTTTCAACATGTCTGGCGGAGAAATCTCCGACAATACAGCACACAGCGGCTTTGGCTTTTATGGCGGCGGTGGTGTGTTTAACTCAGGTACCTTCACAATGGATGGCGGAAAAATCTCCGACAATACATCAGGGGACGGCGGTGGTGTGTTCAATATCGATGGCGGTATCTTCACTATGAATGACGGAGAAATCTCCGGGAATACATCAAACTTCGGTGGTGGTGTGTTCAATATCAGGGACGGCATCTTCACTATGAATGACGGAGAAATCTCCGGGAATACTACATTCGCTGCTGGAGGTGGGGTGGATAATATGAATGACGGTACTTTCATCATGCGTGGTGGAGAAATCTCTGGGAATAAAGTAACAGACTTAGAGGGCGGAGGCGGCGTGAGGAATGTCGCCACTTTCATCATGCATGATGGAAAAATTTTCGGGAATATGGTCGAACAACACGGCGGCGGGGTGTTTAACAACGGCACCTTCACCATGTATGACGGAGAAATCTCCGACAATACAGCAGGAGGCTTCGGCGGAGGAGTATTCCTCGGGCCAAATATGGGTGGTACACAGCGCATTTTCAACATGATAGGCGGTACTATAAGCGGGAATAGCGCCAATACCGGCGGCGGAGTTTATGTCGTGCAGTCTTCTAACTTTTTCTTCCGTATGGCTGGTGGGACAATTCTCAATACAAATACGGCCAGCGGAAACGGAAATGTATTGTTTGCCGATAATTTTAATAACCGCGATGAGAGAGTCCAGCAAGGATCGTTCATCCCCGTCAACAATCCCAACGGGGGGACGTGGAGTGGTAGTCCGATTTTGCCTAGTGGTGTCAATTTCACAGACGCCACTCTCACGATGCCGTGAAAAAAGTCACTCACCCGGTTCCGCTAGGCCGCCCCCAGGGCCCTGAGCCGGGGCTTACACGGGTAGGGAGAGGGAGAGGGAGCAATTAGCAATGAGGAGTAAGGAATACTACATATGATGATCTACCGATTGACTGAGCGCGGATACAAGCCAATTGTTCAGACTACTGCCGTTGGCCTCGGCCTGAACAGCAAGCTGTGCATGCAGCCCAGGGGGCAAACGCAAGGTAATTTTGCCGGAATACGGCTTGTTCGGCTCACGGCCTATTTTTGCACATGCGGCAAGGTAATCGTCAACCGTCTCGTGAAAAACCTTACGGATTTCCTCGACAGAGTCCGCGTGAAAGCCAATCACATCATTTATACCGGCAATATGCCCGACAAGGCATTCATCCTCGGCACTGAATTCGACAATGGCGGTATAGCCCTTGTAGGCAAAAGTGTTATTCATGGTTCTACTCCCAACTTTGTCAGGAATGTTTTGACATCCCGAATTTGGTACGGCGCGGCTTCTTTTCTTGGGTGCGGCCTGTGGAAATATCCTATGACATCATCCCGAATAAATCTGACTCGTGAGCCATCACCTTTAATAACTACACAGCCAATCGCCAACAAAAGCGCTTCAATATCGGCCCACGCCATAGTTTTAGGCATAGGGTTGGAAAAAATCGCAGCAAGTGTTTTTCGCTGTCTGTTGTTCATTATAAATAGTGGCATAAAATGGTGGCATTGTCAAGAGCCGGAGGTAGAGGCCTTGGTCTTTGCGCCTCTGCGCCTTCGCGTCTTGGCGTGCGGAATTGCGAGTAAAGGCCGTGAGTAAAGGCCGTGGGAGAGAGGGAGTGAATTACCAGATATGAGGAACTTCGTATTGGACAATATTTTTATCTGCAGTGATGAGCGTCATACCTTCAGCAAGGGTAGTTGCGATCAGAAGGCGGTCAAAGGGGTCACGATGCAAAAAGGGCAATTCTTTAAGAATAGTAAGGTGTGCGGTCTCAATCGGTATGATTGTAATGTCATTGCTTTGCGCAACTTGCATAAAACCTGCAACATCGCCCGGGAAACGAAGCTTGCCTATACTGATCTTTATTGTCAACTCCCAGGCAGAAATCATACTCAAATATATGCTGTTAGTTCTATTACGGATAATTTGTTCTACGTTGGGTGGCAGTGCAGAATCGCCATCAAAAAACCATATGGCCGCATGAGTATCCAACAGATAACGAGACATCTACATATAGTCCTTGAAGTCTTCAAGCGGAGCGTCAAAGTCCTCCGCCATCCATATCTGCCCCTTCAGACAGCCAAATTCACGTTCTTTTTTCTCTTCTTGCTCTGCTGTTTTTGGAGTAAAGGTAAGAATAGTTTTCCCCACTGGTACTTCGCGCGGCACATCAATGGTAATCCGGCGGCTTTCAGGTATGTCTACGGTTTGTGTAATGGTCATGAGGTAATTATCGCATAAAAAGGAGCAATTAGCAATGAGGAATTGCGAGCAAAGGCCGTGAGTAAAGGCCGTGGGAGAGGGAGAGGGAGAGGGAGAGGGAGAGGGAGAGGGAGGGGGGGTTATTCGTAATGTGTCCACATGCGGATAACTTTGATTTTACCCTGGTATGGGGTGCCGGTTTCGTCAAGTTCATTATCGTCATTTGGCAGAACTTGATAAACAAGGCGGTGTTGAATGTTTATTCTGCGCGAGTATGTGTCTGTGTAAGCTTTTAATTTTTCGTAAGGAGGCGGGTTTTGAAAAGGATTTTGACGAATTATAACCAACAAAGCTGCTGCTTTGGGTTTAAGACCCGCTTGCTCAATTTTTTCGGCATCTTTCTCGGCTTGACGTGTAAGGGATATCTTATACATCCTGCCACACACGAGACAAGGGGACACAATTTTCTAGAGGGGTTGCTATACCGTCCTTTATCGAATCTGCCATGCCCGGGATTGAGTTTAAGTATTCTGTGTCGCTCATCTCTAAAATATTGCGGTATTTCTGAAACAGCAGGAAATCACGCAAGGCATAAAGAGTTTCATCCGGCAACAGGTCAATTTCGTTTTTTAAGGTTTCCTGTATTGTCATACACTAAACATAACACAGAAAACAGCGTAAGGCAATGCCAGGGAGCAATTAGCAATGAAAAAAAGCGTGCCGCCGTTTTGCGGATCTGCGAATCTGTGCCGTTGTGCCGCGAGCCAATGGGTCGAGGTGAGAGTTTCTTTTTGAAAAATACTCGACAATATAAAAATTTTCTACTATAATTAGTCTGGTGAAGGGAAATTTGCCTTATTCTGCTTATATCCACAACGCCTCTGTCAGGTACACCCCCACATGTATGGAAAAGAAAACAATAAAAAGCGGCTTGCTGCCTGTGTTGGCACTTTCCCTTTTAATTTTTTCACTTTTAACTTGCAGTAATCCCTTTTACGGCGGCGTGGGTTCTGAGCCGGCTGGAGATATGGGCTTTTTTACCTTGCAGGTGTGGAGTTCCGGCACGATTAGCCGTTCGGCAGTGAGTTATCCCCCCAGCTCCCAGGCTGACTATGACCAGCTTAAATTCGTAGTGAAGTTTGTTAACGGCGGCAGCGTAGTAAGGGAATTTTCCCAGGAAAAAAACAGCGAGATCAGCGGAACAGTTCCGGTGGGAAGCTACACGGTAACTGTGGATGTCAGCGTGATAGCGGATAATTCGCTTTTTGCCTCTGGTTCTTCGAGTAATGTGCAGATAAACCCTGGCCCTAACCCGACAATCAGGGTAGATGTTTACGGGGCTATTCATGTCAGCGTCAGCCCTCCGGAAGCGAATGTCCATGCCACGGGTACGCAGCAGTTTTCTGCCACGCTTACACCGGCATCCGCCAATCAGTCTGTCAACTGGACAGTGACAGGCGGAAGGGCAGGGACGGGCATTAGCACCAGCGGCCTTCTTACTGTGGACGCGGACGAAACTTTAGGCACAGTCCTGACTGTAAGGGCTAGCTCCGTGGCAGACCCGTCAAAGTACGCTGAGGCCAAGGTTACGGTTTCCACGCCGACAGCTCCAACACCGTCTATTAGCAGCGGTGGGCATCCGCAGGGCGCCACTTATAAGAACGGTGATCCAGTAGCGCCTCTTACTGTCAGCCATGTGCCGTTAAGTGAAGGTGCGCCTTCGTTCCAGTGGTACAGCAATACTTCGAACAGCAATAGCGGCGGCACTGCCATTACCGGCGAAACCGGCACCAGTTATACACCACCCATAACGACCGTTGGAACCATATACTACTATGTGGTGATTACCAACACCCTGGCTGGCCATGCGTCTGCCAGTACCCCAAGCAATCCGGCGGCGATAAGGGTAATTCGGCCCGTTGCAAACATCAACAACGTGCCGACAACGGCAACAGCGGAAACGCCGCTAAGCCTGAGCGCCAATGTTCTTCCAAATGACGCTACAAACCGGGTTATAAGCTGGGATATTGTTGTTGCTGGAACCACCTCTGGCGGAGCGTTTATCAACGGCGATGTTTTGCATACTTTCGTTGCGGGGGATGTGATTGTTAGTGCAACGATTATCAACGGGACAACCGACGGCGCGGGTGCCTTGGCTTCTTTCAATATGAACTTTACCATAACAATTAATGCTGCTGCGGGGATAAACGCCCAAACGCCTAGTATTAGTTTACATCCTGAAAGCGGAACTGTCACAGTTGGCGCTACAGTCGCATTATCCGTAACGGCCATATCGCCGGAGGGCGAGAGCCTTGGTTACCAGTGGCACAGCAATAACTTGGACAACAATACCAGCGGGACACTGATAAGCGGCGCAACCGGAAGCGGCTATAGTTTTACTGCGTCGACAATCGGACCCACGTACTACTATGTGGTGGTTACCAACACCATTTCCGACAACGGCGATGGCGGCAGTAAGTCCGCTTCAGCCACAAGCGCCGTTGCTGCTATTACTGTTACAGGAAACTTGAACACCTGGACAGTCAGTACCATAGCAGAATTCGGCGGCGACGAAATCCATGACATTGCCTTTGGCAACGGCACCTTTGTCCTTGTGGGAGACGGTGCGCAAATGGCATATTCAGCTAATGCAACAAGCTGGACATATTTAAATGAGACGGCCACATTTGGAATTTGGTCGAACGATATTCGAGCAATCGCCTTTGAGAACAACATATTTGTTGCTGCCGGAGAAGATGGTAAAAGGGCGTATTCAAACAATGCTACAAGCTGGACTCCCGCAACTGCCGACACTAACATCACAGGAATTATTTTTGCGCTTGGCTATGGGAGCAATAGATTTGTCGCAGGAGCCATGCTTGGCCAAATGGCATATTCAACGGACGGAGTATCTTGGACAGCAGTTAGCAACAGTGGCTTTGGTTCATTCGCCATATATGACATTGCCTTTGGGAACGGAACCTTTATTGCCGTAGGTAATCAAGGACAAATGTCGCTTTCAACAACCGGTATAACTTGGACCGCGGCTACTAACCCCATTTTCAGCACAACAATAGACATACAAAGCATTACCTATGGGGACAATAAATTTGTCGCTGTAGGCAATAACGGTCTAATGTCTTATTCAATAAACAACGGCTCAACTTGGACAGCTGTGTCGAGTCCTTTTGGTACAAACACCATCTTCGCTATCACTTATGGCGGAGGAATGTTTGTCGCTGGGGGCAGTGGTGGCGAAATAGCATATTCATCTGACGGTATAACTTGGACCGGGCCAATAAACATCGGTTTTGCTGGCTCTGACATAAATGCTATTGTTTATGGAGACGGACGCTTTGTTGCAGTCGGAGATGACGGCAAAATAGCAGTGTGTGAGTGGTAGAACAACTATCAATGATAAAGGGAGAAGTTAGAAAGGAGCAATGAAAAGACACCTCTTACTCTGTTCACTGTTAATTGTTACCTGTTCCCTGCTCCCCGCCCTTGATGTCGGCCTTGTGTTTGAGCAGGAGGCGTCATATGGCGGTGCGGGGGATGATACCTCCTTTGAGTACAAGGGCATCCTTGTTCCGCGCATCTCTGGTTTGTTAGGCGATAATGGCGAGTTTATTATTAGCGCCGGAGTAAACTACCAAAACGATCCCTGGGCCGTGGTGCCGGAGCTGTTGCAGACAAACCTTTTCTTTGGCTTTGGCGGTGCGACAAGCGGCTGGGATTTCGCGATAGGCCGTATGCCGTACTCCGACCCGCTTGGCTTTATAAGCGCCGGGCTTTTTGACGGGGCAAGAGTTACCTTTGACACAGGTGCAGGGGTCTTTGGCATTGGGGCCTGGTACACGGGGCTGCTCTGCAAAAGGCGGGCCAATATAGAGATGACCCCAAATGAGTACGACTACAATAATTCCGCAATCGAATACAGCGACTTTATTGGCACTTACTTTGCCCCCAGCAGGGTTCTTGCGGCACTGGACTGGGAACATTCCAGCATCGCCAAACATTTCAGGCTCAAGGCCTCCATGCTCGGGCAGTTTGACCTGACTAACGAGGAACTGCACAGCCAGTATTTTATCGCGAAAATGACGATGCCTTTTAGCGGCTTTACATTTGACCTTGGGGGCTGCTTTGAGTTGATACAGAAATTAGACGAAATGGATATGGCCTATGCCGCAGAGGCTGAGCTTTCCTGGATCTGGCAGAGGCAGGGGCTTTCGCTTCTGGCCCGTCATTCAAGCGGCGTAAGCGATTCTGTTACGGCGTTTCTGCCTTTGACAACGGTTAGCCAGGGGAACGTAATTTCGGAAAGGCTTTCGGGGCTTACGGTATTTTCCCTGGATTATACCGTCCGCCCGCATAGAACATTTTCCTTTAGCCTGATGCCTGCGTATTTTATCGACAATTATGATTCCGGCTGGGGATTAATGGGAGGGGAGATATACGGGAAGTTATCTTGGCGGCCTCTTTCGGATATTTTTTTTAGTCTTGGAGGAGGAGCGTTTTTGCCAAGTCTTGGTAACATAGCGCCTGACGAAAAGAGTTATTGGAAAGCAGAGATGAATGTGGTTATTTCATTTTTTTAAGGAGGAGAAAATGAAAAGAGAAAAAGTATTTTACTTGTTAATTGTTACCTGTTCACTGTTCCTTGTTCCCTGTTACCTGTTACCTGCCCAGAACGCTGTGATTCGGGAGCTGACTGGCACGGTAGAAGTAAGCCGCGGGGGGGCCTTTGTTCCTGCAAGGGTCGGAGATCAGCTTGGGGAGAACACGGTTATTTCCACCGGGTTTAGGAGTTCTGCCCTTATAGAAGTGGAAAGCGCGATGCTTGCGGTGCGGGCTTTGACACATCTTACGCTGACGGAGATAAGAGCTTCCTACGGAAGCGAAACCCTGAACATGAACCTGCAGGCAGGCAGGGTGCGTGTGGAGCTGAACCCGCCGCCAGGGGTAAGGGCATCATTGTCATTGATAAGTCCGATGGCAGTGGCCTCTGTCCGTGGGACAAGTTTTGAGTTTGATACCCGCGGCATTAATGTTGAGGAAGGGGCGGTAAATTTCCGCGGGAACCGCAGGCAGGAGTATGTTGTACACGGCGGAACCGTAAGCATCGTGGGGAATAACAGAATGGCACTTGATCCTATAATCCTGGGGCGTTCAGGGCTTAGTCCATCGCAGCCTGCCGGCACATCGCCTGGAAGTTTAGGCGGCGGAGAAAGCATTGGAAGCCAGGAGCCTGGCCCCGTCGACCCAATCGGACCAGGCACCGGCGATGATGGCAGCGCGGGAGTTGACGTTAATTTTATACCGTAATTAACCGGCTTCGCTGCGGCTCTCTTTTCTCTTGAAAGCCAGGGCTTCTTCTCCCTTTTCGTTTTTGTCGGCGGTGACTGTATCCCCCTCTTTGATCTTGCCCGCGATAATTGCCTTGGCCAGGGGGTTTTCCAGGTCCGCCTGAATCGTCCGCTTCAGGGGCCTTGCGCCGAAAAGCGGATCGTAACCCCGCTCGCTAATAAGTTCCTTTGCCGCCTTTGTGAGCTTTAGCTCTATCTTGCGTTCGGCCAGACGGGAACTTAGGTACTGAAGCTGAATGTCAACGATCCTGTCGATCTCGTTTTTCCCCAGGCGGTTAAAGATCACCGTCTCGTCAATGCGGTTAAGGAATTCCGGGCGGAAGCTTTGTTTAAGAAGCTCCAAAAGGCTGTCCCGTATGGCATCAATTTTTTTCGCTTCCAGGATCAGGTCCGAACCCAGGTTGCTGGTCATGATGATGATCACGTTTTTAAAGTCAACCACCCTGCCCTGGCCGTCGGTAAGCCGGCCGTCGTCCAGGACTTGCAGAAAGACGTTAAAGACCTCCGGGTGGGCCTTTTCGATTTCATCAAAGAGAATCACGCTGTATGGCCGCCGCCGCACGGCCTCGCTTAACTGGCCGCCCTGCTCGTAGCCCACATAACCGGGCGGTGCGCCGATAAGGCGGCTCACCGAATGTTTTTCCCCGTACTCGCTCATGTCTATGCGGGTAAGGGCCTTTTCGTCGTTGAACAAAAAGTCCGCCAGGGTTTTTGCCAGTTCGGTTTTGCCAACACCCGTTGGGCCCAGAAACAGGAAGGAACCCAGGGGACGGCTTGCGTCCGAAAGACCGGCCTTGTTGCGCCTAATGGCATCGGCGACGGCCTCTACTGCGGCGCTCTGTCCAACCACCCGCTGTTCAAGAACTTTTTCCAGATCCAGGTACTTCTGCAGTTCCCCGCTTAGCATCTTGGAGACCGGAATGCCCGTCCAAACAGAGACCACGGCGGCAATGTCCTCCTCGCTGACTTCCTCCCGCAATAGGGCCCCTGTCCCTTCCTTTCCATCGGCCCTGCCGGCGGAACTCCGCTCGGACATCTGATCGCTTAGGGCCGCAAGCTTTTTTTCGGCCTCCGGTATCTTGCCGTGTTTTAGCTCTGCGGCTCTGGCCAGATTGCCCTCCCGTACATAGCGGGTCTCTTCGATTTTTAATTCTTCGATCTGCTGCTTGATTATCCGGATCTCCTGGACATCCTTCTTCTCGTTTTCCCAGCGGGCTGTCATGGCGTCCCGCTCGGTACTTAGCTCGGCAATTTCCTTCTCCAGCTTTTCCAGCCTTGCTTTGGAGGCGGGGTCTTCTTCACGGGTCAGGGCCTGCCTTTCGATGGATAGCTGCAGGAGCTTGCGCTCCAGTTTGTCCAGTTCGGTGGGCCGGGAATCCAGTTCCATCTTTAGGCGGCTGGCTGCCTCGTCAACAAGGTCGATGGCCTTGTCCGGCAGGAAGCGGCTTGTGATGTAACGGTTCGAAAGGCTGGCCGCCGCGACAAGGGCCTCGTCCTTGATGCGTACCCCGTGGTGGACTTCGTAGCGCTCCTGAAGGCCGCGGAGTATGGCGATTGTGTCCTCCACCGAGGGCTCGGCGGTGTATATCTGCTGGAAACGCCTTTCCAGGGCCGCGTCCTTTTCAATGTGCTTGCGGTACTCATCCAGGGTGGTGGCGCCGATGCAGCGAAGTTCCCCCCTGGAAAGGGCCGGTTTAAGAAGGTTAGAGGCATCGGTGGCCCCCTCGGAGGCTCCGGCGCCCACCAGGGTGTGGAGTTCGTCAATGAAAAGGATGATCTTGCCCTCGGAGGCCTGGACCTCGTGGATTACGGCCTTCAGACGCTCCTCGAACTCACCGCGGAACTTGGCGCCGGCAACAAGCAGGCCAATGTCCAGGGCAAGGAGCTTTTTGCCGACTAGCCCTTCGGGTACGTCCCCGGCTACTATGCGCCGGGCCAGGCCCTCTACAATGGCGGTCTTTCCAACCCCCGGCTCGCCGATGATCACCGGGTTATTCTTGGTACGCCTGGATAGGACCTGCATACAGCGGCGTATTTCCTCGTCCCGGCCGATAACCGGGTCAAGCTTTTCCTGCCGGGCCAGGGCGGTAAGGTCCCGGCAGAACTTGTCCAGAACCCGGTACTTTTCTTCGGGGTTTTGGTCGGTAACACGGGTATTGCCGCGAACCTGTTTTAGGGCCCCCAAAATGGCGTTTTTTGTGATTCCGGCCTTTTTCAAAAGCTCCGCGGCCTTGCCTTCGCCTGCGGCAATGGCGATAAATATATGCTCGGCAGAGACAAACTCGTCTTTAAGCGATGCGGCCTCGGCCTCTGCCTTTGCAATCACCTTTGAGGCGGCGGAGGAAAAGTAAATCTGTGCGGCCTCTCCGTAAACCTTGGGGCCGCCGGCCATAAGGCCCTCGGCTGCGGCGATTAGCCCGCCAAGGTCCGCGCCCACCTTTTCCACGATGGGGGGCACAATGCCGTCTTCCTGGCGGAGCAGGGCAAGGAGTATGTGCTCAACTTCGATCTGGGAATGATCCCTTTTTTGGGCAATTGAGCTGGCCTCGTTCAGGGCTTCCTGGGTTTTAATGGTTAATTTTTCGTAATCCATAGTAATTATAAGATAAATATTTAACTTCTGTTTTGCAAGCGACCCATTACATGATTTTTTTAAGTATATTTTAGAAGAGTTTTAAAAGTTTAAAAAAATAAAACAAGGAGAGAAAAATGAAAATCGCTTTCAAGCTCACATTAATCATGGTCGTGCTTAACCTGTTCAGTGTTGGAGTGGTAGGAACAGTCCTTCTGCTCCGGTCCAGGGCCAATATCACCACTTCAGTGGAAAACTATACTTCCACAATGGCCAGGGAATCCGCCGGTGAAGTTGCCAAATACATTGGCAGTTACTGGTCCGCTGCGGAAACAACCGCCCAAATAATGGATCAATTTGAAGAAGTAACAGCTGATAACCGGCGGCCCTTAATGAATACCATACTCAGGGGCCTGGTACATGAAAACCCCGGAGTTCTTGGCGCCTGGAGCGTATGGGAGCCTGATGTTCTTGAAGGTAATGACCGGAAATTCATTGGAACTCCAGGGGCCAAACCTGACGGGCGTTTTGCGCCGTTCTGGTTCCGCTCAGGCGATACCGAGGCTTTGGCTCTTTTGAATGATTTTGATATACCCGGAGTTGGGGATTATTACCTCATACCCAAGAACACAGGTTCGCCGGCTTTTTTTGATCCCTATATTAAAACCATTAACGGAATAGAAGAGCTGATAAGCACCATGGCCTTTCCCCTCCATTCGGAAGAAGGGAAGTTTATGGGAGTTGTGGGTCTTGACTTCAGTCTGGTCATGATTCAGGAAATATCCCAGACCCGAAAGCCATTTGACGATGCCGTGACTGCCGTGTTCAGCAATGACGGTACCGTTGTCGCCCACTTTGACCCCAGCCGCATAGGAAGAAATATGCAGGATACAGAGCGGGACATGACAGGGCAGTATACAGACGCCCTTGCAAATGCCATCAGGACGGGGGAGTTCTTTTATTTCACAAACTACGTTGAGCAGATAAGTGAGAACCTGGAGCTCTTTGCCGTGCCGATTCATGTCGATGAAGATGCAATCCCCTGGAGTTACGCTATAGGCATTATGACAGATACAGTAATGGAGCCGGTGAATGATATGCTGCGCATAACGATCATTATTAGCTTTCTTATTATTTCTGCGGTCGTTATGGCATCTATATTCCTTTCCCGGTCCATAAGCAGACCCATTTTAACAGTAGCGAATACCCTTAAGGATATTTCCGAGGGAGAAGGGGATCTTACCAGGGTAATTCCGGAAAACAGCAGGGACGAGATCGGCGAGCTGGCCCATTATTTCAACAAGACGCTTGAAAAAATCAAAGCCCTCATCATCAGTATAAAAGAACAGACGGTGGTTCTTCTTGATAACGGAAGTGAGCTTGCCAGCAACATGACAGAAACTGCGGCTGCCATCAACCAGATCACCGCCAATACCCAGAGTATCAAGGGCCGTGTAGTCAACCAGAGCGCCAGCGTTACCCAGACCAATGCCACCATGGAGCAGATTACCAATAACATAGACAAGCTGAACGACCATGTGGAAAACCAGAGTTCAAATATATCCATGGCCTCCTCGGCCATCGAGGAAATGGTGGCGAACATCCAGTCTGTCACCCATACCCTGGTTAAAAACGCCGACAACGTGAAAGAACTCACCGGGGCTTCAGAAGTTGGCCGCACGGGATTACAGGAGGTTGCCACAGACATACAGGAAATCGCCCGGGAGTCCGAGGGTCTTTTGCAGATCAACTCGGTGATGCAGAACATTGCCAGCCAGACCAATCTGCTTTCCATGAACGCCGCCATAGAGGCAGCTCACGCCGGGGAATCCGGCAAGGGCTTTGCGGTGGTTGCCGATGAGATTCGCAAGCTTGCGGAGAATTCCAGCGAGCAGTCCAAGACTATTAGTGATGTCCTAAAGAAGATCAAAAGTTCCATCGACAAGATATCCAGCTCAACGGAAAATGTGTTGGACAAGTTCGAGGCAATTGACTCTTGCGTCAAAACCGTTGCCGAACAGGAAGATAATATCCGCAATGCAATGGAAGAGCAGGGAACAGGCAGCCAGCAGCTTCTTCAGGGTGTTACCAATGTGAACGAAATCACCCGCCAGGTAAAAAGCGGTTCGAATGAAATGCTTGAAGGGGCTAAAGAGGTAATTCTGGAGAGCAAGAATTTAGAGAAGATGACCCAGGAGATCAGCGGCGGCATGAACGAGATGGCTGCCGGGGCCGAAGAGATAAACGCGGCTGTTAGCAAAGTCAATGAGTTAAGCGGCAAGAACCGGAAAAACATTGACCTTTTGGTAAAAGAGGTTTCGCGCTTTAAAGTCGAGTAGGCAAGTCAGCGTTTCACCAGTATCTGCCCGGCAATTTCCGCAAAGCCTTCGCCGCATTCCATGGAGGCGATGTAGGCGGGGAAATGTTTGATAAGCCCCCCGTAGCGGCAAAGGTTGGCAACGCCGCAGCAAAGTGGGAAGCGGGCGAACATGGGCTCGTCGTTGGGGGAATCGCCTACGAAGAGCAGCTCCCTGTCGCCCGCGCCGGACTGCCAGCCGAAACGCATTGCCAGGAAACGCTCAGCCATTGAAAGCTTGTCGTAGCTGCCCATCCAGACATTAACGTGGATGGAAGAGATCTTGGCGATTGCCCCTTCCTCCTCGGCGATGGCCTTAACACGCTCGGCGGTGCCAAGGGGGAGGGCGGGCTCCTCCTCGGCAAAGTCCAGGGCAAGATCAAAGAGCCGGGAGAACTGGTCTTTTGCAAGCCGCAACTGGGGAAATTCCTTTAAGGCCCTTTCTTTTATTCGCAGAAGAACGCCATGATCGTTTTTCACGGCATTGGGGTGGTAATCCGTCTTTAATGCCGAGCCGGACTCTTCCCAATAGGCCAGGGCTCCGTTCTCGCCGATTACGCCGTCCACGGGCCACTGACGGGCTATCAGGTCGCACCAGCCCGCCGGCCGTCCGGTAACGGGAATTACCTTCAGCCCCGCCTCTTTCAGTTCCCACAGGGCCGAGTAGGAGACGGCGGGGAGCTTGCCTTCCCGTGTGATGGTGTCGTCAATATCCATTAGAACATAGAGAAGCCCCGCTGCTTCCTCTTTACTCATCTGATTAACCGGCTTCATCAATTCCATTGAGTTATATTATTGAGAATAAGTGTAAATGTCATTAACATAGGACAATGAAGAAAAAATTGCCGCTAAAGGCTCTGGACATACTCGTGATAGCTTTTGCGTCGGCCCTGACCCTGCTGCTTGCCTTTAACGCCTATTCAGGCGGAAACGCGGCCGCCCGGCTTACGATCAGGGGCCCTGGCGGAAGCTGGGTTTTCCCCCTGGAGGCCGAGGAGCGGCTCTCTGTCAGCGGGCCCCTTGGGGAAACCGTGGTGGCCGTCAGAGGCGGACGGGCGGCGATTGTTTCTTCTCCCTGCCAGGGACAGACCTGTGTGGCCGCCGGGGAGCTGCACAGAAGCGGGCAGTGGGCGGCCTGCCTGCCAAACCGGGTTTTTCTGCTTGTAGAGGGGGAGGCAGAGTATGACATTGACGCGCTCTCCTGGTAATAGGCGGCTCATTGCCCTTTTGGGGGCTTTTTGTTTTTTCCTTTCGCTTGTGGAATTCATGATCCCGCGCCCGCTGCCCTTTATACGCCTGGGCCTGGCGAATCTCCCCCTGCTTTTAGCCCTGGATATTCTGCCCTTTCCTTCTTTTTTAATTCTTATTGCTTTAAAAGTATTCGGACAGGCCCTGATCTCGGGGACTCTTTTTTCGTATGTGTTTCTTTTTTCCCTTGGGGGCAGCGCCGTTTCCGCCATTTTGATGTATGCCCTGCGCCGGGGCCTTGGAGCCGGAAGGATAAGCCTTATCGGTGTAAGCGCTGCCGGGGCCATGGCGTCTAACGCGGTGCAGCTCCTTATGGCCTACTACCTGATTTTCGGCCAAAGCGTGCGCTTTGTGGCTGCGCCGGTTCTGGCCCTGGGGATCGTCACCGGAACCCTGCTTGGGATATTTGCCGAGTACTTCATAGGCCGGTCAAAGTGGTACAATAATCTGAATTTAGTTCTCGCAGAGGCACGGAGTACACAGAGAACGCAGGAGGAAGAAAAAGAATTAGTTAATTCTTCTCTCAGAAAAGCCAGGGAAGAATTTTGCCTTAAGCTTTTCGCTCCGGCTGAGCTTGCCCTGGCGGGGCTTTGCATGATGGCCGCCATGCTTTTTAACCAGGACACCACTGCAATGTTTATTCAGTTTTTGTTTTTCTTTTTTCTGGCCTGGCTTTCGGGGAAAAAAATAAATCTGCTCTTTACGGTTTCTGTTATGTTTACGATTGTCTTTTTTAACCTGCTTGTTCCCTACGGGCAGATACTCTTTTCCCTTGGCCCCCTTGCAGTCACATCCGGGGCGCTCCAGGCGGGTATTAATCGGGCTTTAATGTTTCAGGGGCTATTCATGCTTTCCAAATGCTGTGTAAGGCCGGACCTTATTTTCCCTGGAGCTTTCGGCTCTCTTGCGGGGGAATCCTTGCGCATCTTTGGCCGTTTGACAGAGGAAAAAAAAGCCATAGGCAAAAAGAACTGGGTCGCCTATGTAGACTCCCTTTTGATAAGCTACACCGAAAATGCGGCGGAAAGTCCCGTCGAAGAGCGTCGGCAGAGAAGCAGCGGGCAGATCTTTGCATCAAGGCTCGTACTTGCCGCGGCGGTAATTCTGTCCTGGCTGCCGAATCTGCTTTTGAAACTGGGCTAGGTGAAAAAAGGCGCCGATCAGATTTGAACTGATGCATAATGGTTTTGCAGACCACTCCCTTACCACTTGGGTACGGCGCCAGAGCCTTAAATTTTAATAAAAACCAATAGATTTGTCTAGGGTCATCGCTTCCGCTTCCAGGGCTCCTTCCTGGCGGTAACTGTAAAAAAGATCTTCTGAAAAAATTAAATGATCCAGCAGGTTAAGGCCCAGAATTCCCGCAGCACTCCAGAGCCTGCGGGTGATCTCGTTATCCTCACCGGAAGGATGAACGTTTCCCGACGGGTGGTTGTGGGCGACGACAATTGCGCTGGCCCGATCCTGGATGGGCTCCGCGAAAACTTCCCTGGGATGGACAATGGTCCGGTTCACAAGGCCGATGGTAACAATTCTGACCGCAAGCACCTCATGGGCGCCATTAAGGGAGAGGCAGAGAAACCTTTCCTGGCGGCGATCCGCGTGGTGCCTTACCAGCTTGTGGATGTCCTCTGGCCGCCGTATCCTCTGGCCCGACGCCCATTTCCGCCGGCCAAATTCCAGCATGGCCGCCACAGTACAGGCCTTGGATTCACCCATGCCCGTTAGACGGCTGAGCTCCTTAAGCGGGGGTATCTCGTTGTCCCTGTCCAGCCTTTCAAGAAGTTCCCGGGCCAAAATGGTCACGTTCTTGCCACGGACTCCGGAGACAAGGATGATGGAAAGCAGCTCCTCGTCCGAAAGGGATAGGGGGCCGCAGCGGATCATGCGCTCCCGCGGCCGTTTTTCTTTTGGAAGCGAAAGGGGCCCAGGGCTAGGGCTGTTTTTCTGGTCCCTGACCTCGCTATGGGCACTTTTGTTTTTATAGTAGTATTCCATACCCCTATACGGCGCAAAAGTGAGAAACACTTCTAAAAAGCGCAAAAAAAATGAAATTATTTTTCTATAAGGCCGATATATTCGATAATATGAAGAATTTCAAGAAAATTTTAGTGCCGGGACAGCGTTGCCTGGCTTCGGTCCTTTCGTTGAGTTTAGCGGCGGTTTTGGCTGCCGCTTTTGCCATTTCCTGCGCCACAGTTGAGCCGGGGGGCATTTCCGGCGGAAGGCCTGTGGAGAGGGTGCCCAAATATCCGGTTCCCCAGTATCTAATGGGAGTGGGCATTGTGGCGCCCCAGGATTTGGCAGATTTTTTGCTGAGCGTAAATCCGGAATTGGACAGGGATTATGTTGAGAATCTGGCTGTAATCTACGTTCAAGAAGCAATAATTGAAGGGATAAACCACGATGTGGCCTTTGCCCAGATGTGTCTGGAAACAGGCTTTCTCCGCTTTGGCAACCTTGTCACGGCGGATCAGAACAACTTCGCCGGTCTTGGCGCCACGGGCCCAGGGCATCAGGGGCTAAGGTTCCCAGACCCACGCATTGGAGTCCGGGCCCAGATCCAGCATCTTAAGGCCTATGCCACTGACGCGCCTTTGAACCAGGAACTTGTAAACCCCCGTTACTTTCTGGTACGCCTGGGCTCCTCCCCGTCCATTAGCGGCCTTGCGGGAACCTGGGCCGCAGATCCCCAGTACGCGGTTAAAATCAACGTCATTCTGGAAAGGCTTTACCTTTTCGCGTTTGATTGAACATCTGTTGCCGCTGGTGAAAATTCCTAATTTTGACAAGGCATCTATTGGCAATATATGAAAATAATGATATAATATTGGTATATTTTCTTTAGGAGAAATATATGCCTACAATTAGACCAAGTTCAGATTTACGGAACAATTATAATGAAATCTCTGACTTTTGCCATGAATATACGGAGCCGGTTTTTATCACAAAAAATGGGAAAGGAGATCTTGCTGTAATGAGCATGGAAACGTATGAACTATTATCCGGCAAATTGGAATTGTATTCATTAATAGGGACAGGATTGGATCAAGTAAAGCAGGGGAAAATAAAGCCTATGAAAGAAAGCCTAAAAACCATACGACAAAATCTGGGATAAAATGTATTTTGTAAATATTACTGATATTGCAGAAGAAGAAATTCTTTCTACAGTAAAATATATTTCCGGTGAACTGAAAGCTCCTAAAGCTGCAAATAATTTATTGGATGAAATTGAAAAACATGAAGAAATACTTGAAAAAACTCCAAATATATATCCAAACGTTCCGAACGAATACTTAGCAATTAAAGGGCTAAAATTTGTCATAATAAAAAACTATTTGATGTTTTTTACAGTGGACGAAGATGCAAAAATGGTAAATGTAATAAGATTTTTGTATGGAAGAAGGGATTGGAAAAATATATTAAAAACCGAGGAATCTAGTGCATAACTCCGCGCCTCTGCTCCCTGCTCCCTGCTTTATTCAAACCACAATACAGGCCGGCTTCCATTCCAGTACCAGGGGTTGCTTTCGTTTGCGGTGCTCTTGTTAGCTTGAATGTTCCAGGTAGGGCCGATTGTCCCGATCCACCAGGTTTCGGTGCTGGCCTGGGTGGGAGTAACGTTTTCGCCGTCCTTATCACTGACGCTACCGCCTGGTATGGTACCACTGCCATTGCTCATCGCGCTATTGGCAAAATTGGAATTAATCGTCGTTCCTCCTTGATCTCTCCCAAAAACGCGGCCGTAAGGATCACCACCTGATATAGTATTGTTCAATGCAACACAGTTGGTGAGTGTTCCACCAGTTCTAACAATTCCGACAATACCGCCCGTATCAGAATTAGCTACATTTGGCGCAGTTATATTTACTTCACTCCAACAGAATTGAACAATGTCGTGATTTTGCCCCGCGATCCCGCCAATTTGGGCGCTACCTGTTCCATTTGCAATGATTGTACCGTCACTACGGCAGTTTAAAATGCTGCCTAATTCCATAATCCCAGCAATTCCACCAACATTACTTATGTGTGGGGATCTTGCTGTTATATTAACACTGGAGTAAACATTTTCAACCTTGCCTCCACTACCAACTAGGGCTGCTAGCCCCCCAACCACTAAAGTGGGAGAGATGCCAGACACCGTTACATTAATCGAGCCTTCCAGTTTTAGGTTCTTAACTGTACCACCACCAATAGTATCGAACAGGCCGGCATAGTGAAATTCACCAGTACTTGGATTTGGTGTAATAATGTTTGAACCAAGATTTATAGTTTTACCGTTTCCATCAAAGATTCCGAGAAATTGATTAGATACATCACATATGGGGGTCCAGGATCCGGTGAGGGGAACGTCCTTCATGAGAACGTAACGATCAGCGCGCCCCCAGTCGCCAGGAGTCCCCATGCCAACCTTCGCCAAGGTCGTTTGATCATATACAATGAAGGGGTTTAGTGCTGTGCCTTGCTCCGGGGTTTGAGCTGCCTTTATATAAACGGTGTTAGGCCCGCTGACTATTTCAACATGGGGGATTAAGGTGCCAGTATCATCAACCAGAGAACCGGTCGCATAACTATAGATTCCGCCGCCCTCCCGGAAATAGATATCCAGTGTAACGTTATATTCGCCAGGTTCAATATCACCCTGAATTACGCCAGAACTTGGCCCGTCTACTGTTATTTTTTCGTAAGTTCCGGCAGTAGTTGGTGTGAACTCTATTTCAAATCTTAGATCGCTGAATGTGGGAAAACTGCCCGGAGGATCGTTTGGTCCCCAGGCCAGGCGCTCGGTTCCGCCGCCCAAGTTTATCGTAAAGGTCGCCATTTCGCCACTTCCCCCGGCCCAGGGGTCAGAACAGCCGCTTAATAGCATCGAAAACGCAAGGATTACGGTAAAGGTAGTTATTAAAACCTTTCTTCTATGGTCCATAAAACCCTCCATTTTTGGTAATAAATCGTTAATTCTATATTATTTTTACACAGAAAATTGAATTCGGGTATTATACTGTAGTATAATTCGTATCAAAAAAGAGGAAATTCCTTTAAAGGTGGGATTTATTTGATGGAAAACGGCACAAGAAACAAGGCGGCCCGACTGGCATCATTTCTGGCCCTTCTATGCCTTTTTCTGAATTTCTATATTTTCTCGCTTCTAAGTGGGTTTTCTTCCGTCCCCCGCGGGCTTATGTGGTGGGCTGGTATTCTTAGTCCGTCTGGGGCTGTTTTATGCTCTTTTCTGTGCCCTTTCTTTTTACCTTCTTTGGGCCGCAACAAAGGCCTGCTGCCTGGTTTAACATTCATTTTATTGATAGTCCTTCCCAACCTTATTCTCCGCTCTCTGGGGCTGGAGCTCTACATCACTTCTGTGCCGGTACGCACTGTTATTCATCTTTGCACGGGTATGCTTTACCCTGTTTGTGTTGGCTTGTTTTTTTTAACGCATCGCATGGGAACTACTGCCGGAAAGCATTCATGGCGCTTTTATATTTTTATTTTTTCGCTTCCCCTTGTCGCCGGCATTATCACCCGCTTTTTTTCTTTACACTTGCTGGAAATAAGCGGCCTTGCTTCTGATCCGCAAAAAGCCATGTCTATACTATTCACTATCATTAAATGGCTCATGGCAGGTATTGGGGCCGCTATTATAACATGCCTTTTATTGTTGGAACGGCCAAATTCCAGCGCCGTTTACCAGGGACAAAAGGCGGCCAACTGGCCGATGATATTCAGGCTCATTGGTTTTGCAGCGTTGTATAATATTCTGAATGGATTGATGGGAATGCGGCTATTCCCCGCTTTGAACAATTCGGGGACAGGAATCCATATCCTGTTAATAGGGTTAACGTTTCCGGTCTTTGTCCTGCTTGCCGCCCGTTCAATAGAGCGTTTTATGAAATATTTTTTTCCCCTGGCGACATGCCTGTTTATCCTGCTGCCCTGCATATTGTTCTTTGAAAACTACCCCAGCTTTGTTTTGCTTATGAACACGCTGGTAGGGATTTTAACAAACGTGATTTGGATTGTTTTTTCCGCCGCTCTGGTGGAATATTACTCGCCGGATCACTCGCGAGTTGCCTGGCAAAGGGGTTTTTGGTTTTACGGTCTTGCCTCGGCAATCTACATCATCAACATTTTTTCATTCACCAGCCCCATGCTTGGCCGGTATATACCAGCCGGTATTGAATTTACCGTACTGATTTCGGGAATAGCGGCGATTGGGTTTTTGTTTATATCTTTCAGGATAATATTCCCCAGAGGCTCATCGGGGCCGATACAATTGGCGGCGGAAGGCTCGCCAGGTTTACCGGCTTTTGAGGATATTTTCCGGGACTACGGACTTACCGAACGGGAGACGAAGATAGCGGCTTTAATGCTGCAGGAAGGCTTGAGCAACAAAGAAATTGCAGGCAGGATTTTTCTGGCGCCGATTACCGTAAAGACCCATGTTACCCATATTTACCAAAAGTTCGGCGTAAAAGGGAGATCTGAGTTTATGTCTCTGTTTGTTAGAAGGGAAAACTAATTAGCTGCAGCCGGTGGTTCCCCCGCAGCTGTCGCACTTCATGCAGGTGCCGCTGCGGATGAGGGTAAAATTTCCGCAGGCGGGGCAGGGGTCTCCTTCGTAACCTTTTTGCCTTGCCTGGCTTACCTTTACTGCGTCTTTTTCATCTGCTTCCAGGCTCTTTTTCTTGGCACGGAGCGTACTGGTGCCTGTGGCCAAAAGGTCTTCCGCCTTTACCTGGCCCAGTTCGACTCTTTTAAGATAACTTATCGCCAGGTCGCGGAAGATAAAGTCAATAACGCTGGTGGCCATCTTTACATAATCATGCCCCTTTACCACACCGTTAGGCTCAAAGCGGCTAAAGCTAAAGGCGTCCACGTATTCCTCAAGGGGTACTCCGTACTGTAAGCCCAGGGAAACCGCGATGGCAAAGCTATTTAAGAGGCTGCGGAAGGCCGCCCCTTCCTTGTGCATGTCAAGGAATACCTCCCCAAGGCTTCCGTCGTCGTATTCCCCGGTGCGGATAAAGATCGAGTGTCCCCCGATCTTTGCCTTTTGGGTATAACCTGAGCGGCGGTTGGGCAGGGGCTTGCGGGTGCTTCGGGAATAGGTATTCCCGCCGGTATTCCCGCCGTCTTGCCTATCCCCGTCTCCGTCAATGGCTCTTTCCAGCTCCAAAATGGTATCCGCGATTGGGTCGGCGCCGGGCGCAAAAGAGGAAAGGGGCTGGGAGAGTTTTGAGCCGTCCCGGTACAGGGCCACCGCCTTAAGGGCCTTTTGCCAGGCCAGCAAGAAAGCGCCCTTAACATCTTCGTAGTTGGCCGAATTGGGCATGTTGATGGTTTTGGAAATGGCCCCGGAAATAAATGGCTGGCAGGCGGCCATCATTTCAATGTGGGCGGTCCAGGGAATTGAACGCCTGGCATCTTTACCAGAAGGCATGGCCGTATCGAAAACGGCGTAGTGCTCCTCTTTAAGTCCCGGCGCCCCTTCAATACCCATGGTTTCACATACATAGGTCTTAATGGCCTCGATTTCCTTGGCCTTATAGCCCAGTGCCTTTAGGGCCGACGGAACTGAATTATTGATGATCTTGAAGTGGCCGCCGCCGGCCAGCTTTTTGAATTTTACCAGGGCAAAGTCAGGCTCCACTCCGGTGGTGTCGCAGTCCATTAGTAGGCCAATGGTTCCGGTGGGGGCGATGGCGCTTACCTGGGCGTTCCTGTAGCCGTGTTTCTCCCCAAGCTCAAGGGCGCTGTCCCAGCTCTGCCTTGCCGCCTGTAAAAGGTAAGCCAGGCCGGCTTTCTCCATGCAGGCCTGGTCAAGCCCCGCCGGAACTGTGTGCAGGCCCTCGTATTCGGCGGCGGGCGCATTGCAGGCGGCCCGGCGGTGATTGCGTATAACGCGAAGCATGGCGCCGGAATTTTCCCCGTAGCGGGCAAAGGGGCCAAGGGCCGCAGCCATCCTGGCTGATTGAGCGTAAGCTTCGCCGGAGAGGATGGCCGACAGGGCGCCCGCCACAGCGCGGCCTTCGCTTGAGTCGTAGGGCAGGCCCATGAGCATGAGCAGGCTGCCGAGGTTGGCAAAGCCCAGGCCCAGGGTGCGGTACTCGTAGGAAAGCTCCGCGATACGGGCCGAGGGGAACTGGGCCATGACAACCGAGATCTCCAGAACGCTGGTCCATATCCTGACCGCGTGGAGGAGATCTTCGACCTTAAAGCGCTTTGTCTCCTTGTCATAAAAAGCGGCCAGGTTCAGCGAGGCAAGGTTGCAGGCGGTGTCATCCAGAAACATGTATTCGGAGCATGGATTAGAGGCACGGATCTCTCCGCCTGCCGGACAGGTATGCCAATCGTTGATACTGCTGTGGAACTGAAGCCCGGGATCCGCGCAGGCCCAGGCCGTTCGGGCAATGTCATTCCAGATTTTCCTTGCCTTTATCTTTTTCTCTTGCTTGCCCGTCATACGGCCCTTTAGAGTCCAATCAGCGTCATCCAGAACCGCCTTCATAAAATCATCGCTAAGGCGCAGGCTGTTGTTGGACGACTGGCCGGATACGGTATTGTAGGCCTCGTCGTCCCAGGCTGTGGAGAAAACAGCCGTCTTTAGTTCTGAATCGCCCTGCTCAAGCTGCCTTAAAAGCTGGTAAAGGTAAGAGGGCGGAACTTCATCCAGAAGGGCGTTTCGTATAACAGCTCCAAGCTCGTGGTTTTTTTCGGTCTTGAATCTATCCGCATCGGGCCCCCTGAAAGAGGCAAGGGCCTTTTTAATGCCGCATAGGTGCCTGTTGATAATTTTAGAACCGGCAACCATGGAGGCCACCTTGTGTTCCTCTTCGGCTTTCCAGTTTATGTATCCTTCCACTTCCGGGTGATCCGCGTCCAGGCAAAGCATCTTTGCCGCCCGTCTGGTGGTTCCGCCGCTTTTTATCGCCGAAGCCGAACGGTCTCCGATTTTCAGAAAGGAAAGCAGGCCGGATGATACGCCGCCGCCGGAGAGCTTTTCGTCCCTGGCCCGTATCCGGGAAAAGTTTGTTCCGGTTCCGGAGCCGTACTTGAAAAGCCGCGCCTCCCTGCTCACAAGGTCCATGATCCCCCCATCGTTCACCAGGTCGTCCTGGATGGAAAGGATAAAGCAGGCATGGGGCTGGGGGCGTTTGTAGGCAGTTTCGGATTTTTTTACCGTCCCGTCAGCCGGGTCAAAGTAGTAGTGCCCCTGGGCCGGGCCGTCAATGCCGTAAACCGCGTAAAGGCCCGTGTTAAACCACTGGGGGCTGTTGGGGGCCGCCATCTGGTGGGCAAGCATGTAACAGAGCTCATCGTAAAAGGCCTTTTCGTCTTCCTCCCCGTCAAAGTAGCCATGCCGGCGGCCCCAGTCCATCCAGGTAAAGGCCAGGCGGTGGAAGACCTGACGGGCATCGTGTTCGGCCCCGTCTTCAGGGAGTTCAAGGCCCTTAGGCCCGGCATCAGCACCGGCCCAGTTCTTCCACTCGCAGGCCAGGGCCTTTGGGACGCCGGCCTTGCGGAAATACTTGTGAGCAAGGATATCCGTGGCGATTTGGCTCCAGAAGGCCGGTACAACAACACAGTCCTCGGAAAAAATAACCGTGCCGTCAGGCTTGCGTATCTCGCTTTTCCGTTTTTCAAAGACAATATTCTTGTATGGCCCAGAAGAGGCCTTGGTGAAGAGCCTTTCAAATTTCAAGATTTTCTATCCTTATATAGTGTCTGCTTTTCACTGTACACCATATAAAGCGCTTGTTCAATAGCAATAGTCGGTGTATATTAAATGGATGGGAGTGATGAAAAGACAGGCAGCTGCGTTGGTTCTCTTTCTGAGCCTTGTAGCCGGTCTTTCAGGCTGTCTTTATGAATTAGACTACCCCTCTTTTGATATTTTCTCCGTTAGTTCCTACCGGGAAATTCCGGGCATTACAGAAGAAGAAATATTCGCCATCCAGGCGCTTAGCTCCAGCAGGGAGTATTTTTCCTATGGTATGACCATATCAAACGAGGCCTTTATCCAAAGCGATGGCAGATATGCGGGCTTTGCGTTTGAGTTCTGCGAACTGCTTTCCGGCCTTTTCGAAATATCATTTATTCTGGAGCTTCATAGTTGGGAATCCTTGCATAGCGGAATTGACAACTGGACTATTGATTTTACAGGCGAGTTTTCTCCATCATTTGAAACAAGGCAAATTTATATAATGAGTCATCCCATCGCCGAACGGAGAGTGATTCCGCCGCCATACACTCCCGTTTCGATGACTACCCTAAACCCTGATCTTGCGCCCTTGATTTCTGTCCTGGACAAGTATATAGAGGCGGGCGGGATTGACAGGATTTTCCAGTTATTCATAGAGGGTAATCACGAATTCGCCATGTTTAATTTCGACAAGTCTCTTACTGATGCGGAAAGGGCCTATTTGGATAACTTGTCCGCTCAAGGCGCCACAGTACCCATCGGAGCGGAAGCTGACAACTATCCGGTGAGCTTTTACAACGCAAGGGATGGGGAATATCAGGGATATGCTATTGATAATCTGGCTGAGATCATCTCCCTGACGGGCATCAATTTTGAAATTATAACCGAAATAGGCATGCCGTGGACTACGATACTCAATATGCTTATTTCAGGCGAGATTGCCCTGGTTTCGGAATTACTTTTTTCTGAAGAACGAAGGGATAATTTTTTATGGTCAGAGCCCTATGCAAGCTCCCGCTACGCTTTACTGTCTAAAGCGGATTTCCCCCAACTGGAAATGTTTCAGGTAATAGGGCATACAGTAGGTATAATCAGGGGCTCGGCCTACGAAGAGATGTATAAGCTCTTTTTCCCCAACAACAACAATATTGTTTATTACGATACACAGGCCGAGATGCTGGACGCCCTTGAGAGCGGCGAAATAGATCTATTGATGGCCTCTGAAAGTGTACTCCTTGCCCTTAGGAATTTCCGTGAAAGACCCAACTATAAAGTTAATATACTTTTTAGCGAACCCCCCGAAGAATCGTTTTTTGGCTTTAACATAAATGAAGAAATCTTATCTTCAATTGTCAGGAAAGCTCAAAGCTATATCGATGCCGGTAGAATCGAAAAAATATGGACAAATCTGGTTTTTGACTACGAAAGCAGGATGGCCAGTGAGCGTTTGTTTTATACTTCTATGTTTGTCATCTTTCTTTCGCTGGCGTTTTTAATTTCATTTTTTTTATTAATGAAAAACTCGCGAATAAAGAAACGCTTTGAGAATCAGGCGGCTACTCTTACTGCCATGTACAATACCATCCCCGATATGGTTTTTTGTATGGATACAGACTTAAAATATATTAACTGCAACCGCAGCTACGAAGAATTTACCGGCTTTTATGAGTCTGATGTAATCGGCAAAACAGACCTTGAGATTTTTGCAAATGCACCCAATCAGAAACAGATCCATGAGTATATGAATAACAACATAAAAGTGCTTAAAGAAATAAAAACCGTATCGGTGGAGGAAAGCGGCCTCCGCCACGATAACGTCGATGTTATTTTAAAAACAACCAAAACCCCATTGTTCAAGAACGATAAAATAATAGGCCTTTTGGCGGTGGCAAGGGACATAACGGACCTAAAAGATGCGGAAATAACCGCTCAGGAAGCATCCAGGGCAAAAACCAACTTTTTGGCAAAAATGAGCCATGAGATTCGTACGCCAATGAACGCTATTATAGGCATGACGGAACTTGCCCTGCGGGAAAAGGAACTGGACGCCGCCCACAAGTATATTCTTACAGTAAAGCAGGCCGGGGCGCATTTATTGTCAATTATAAACGATATTCTGGACTTTTCGAAAATAGAAATGGGGAAACTGGAAATTACCCCGAATGATTATTTATTTTCTTCTTTAATAAACGATGTGATCAGTATTATCAGGATGAAGGTAATGGATTCTCAGCTTCGATTTGCTGTATTTGTTGACAGCAAGATACCTAACTCGCTTATCGGGGACGAGACCAGAATACGTCAGGTACTCTTAAATATTCTTAACAATGCTGTAAAGTACACGGAAAAAGGTTTTGTGATTTTTTCCATTTACGGCAAAAAAACAGATGAAAATACAGTTGATCTGGTTATGGAAGTAAAGGATACCGGCAAGGGAATAAAAACGGAAGATATTGAAAGAATGTTTGGCGAATATGTTCAGGTAGACCATGAGAGCAATACAGGAATAGAGGGAGTTGGCCTTGGGCTTCCCATAACCAAGAACATTCTAAAGGCAATGGGCGGGGATATTTCTGTTAATTCTGATTACGGCATGGGCAGTACTTTTACCGTAACGCTGCCGCAAAAAATACGCTCTCCGAATGTGCTGGCATCTGTGGAAGGCTCTAATAAAGTCAGCGTTATTGTTTACGAACGCCGTGAGATTTACGCGAATTCCGTTTTTAACACCATATCAAATTTGGATGTAGACTGCAAACTTGTTTCAAGTGATCCCGAATTTGGCGAGGCGTTGAAAAATCATGAATACTCGTTTATTTTTATTTCATATTCCCTTTTTGTAAGAAACAGAAGTACAATTTATAAATACGGAGAAAATGCAAAAGTAGTTGCGCTGGCAGAATTCGGCGAAGCAATTCCGGATAAAAAAATAAGGATCCTCGCCATGCCTGTGTATTCCATTCCTGTCGCCAATATTTTAAATGGAACCTCAGAAAATTTCAACTTCACAGAAAGTGATGAAAATGTTATGAGATTCACCGCTCCGGACGCTCATGTTCTTATTGTGGATGATATAGCGACAAATTTAAATGTAGCCCAGGGTCTGATGCTGCCATATAAAATGCATATTGATTTATGCAAAGGCGGAAGAGAGGCAATTGAGGCAATAATATTCAAACATTATGATTTAATTTTCATGGATCACAAAATGCCTGACATGGACGGAGTTGAATGTACCAGGCATATAAGGGCGATGGGGGAAGAAAATCATTATTACTTAAGTGTTCCGATTATCGCGCTTACGGCAAACGCCGTTGCCGGTACAAAAGAAGAGTTTTTGCGAAACGGCTTTAATGATTTTTTATCAAAGCCAATTGATACTGTAATGCTTAATTTAATTTTAGAAAAATGGATACCAAAAGAAAAGCAGATTAGTATCTTGAGCAGCAACATCATTCCCGCGGCGGTAAAATCTAACAAAGAGAATGATTTTAAGATTGAAGGTGTTGACATCAACAGGGGAGTTTACCTTTCAGGCGGGAAATTTGCCCTTTATTTGTCCACTTTGGATATTTTTTATAAAGATGGAATTGAAAAATTAACTACCATTAAGGACTGCGTTGAATCAGGTAATCTGCATTTATATACAATTCATGTCCATGCTCTAAAAAGCGCCTCCGCAAACATAGGCGCAATTGATCTTTCACTTGTTGCGCAGACTTTGGAAATTGCCGGGGAACAGAAGAATTGGAGTGTTATTGAAGAGCGCACGCCGGAATTTCTTGTGGCGTTGGAATTGCTTTTAGACAAAATAGGCAACGCCTTGACTGTTTATAAGAATGGAGCCGGAGCCAAAAAGAGCTCCTGTGATATGGAGATAGTAAAAAAAGAGTTGGCTAAATTGAAAACGGCTCTTGATAGCCTGGACGCCGGTATCATTAATAAAACCATTGATAATCTGCGTGAGATGACACAGGGGAGCAGCATTGAGGCATCTATTGATAATATATCAGATATTATTTTGATAGGCGAATATGAGAGGGCTGTTTCATTTATAGAAAATGTCTCGTTGGAGAATCTTAATGAACAGTCCGCCCCTGAGATCCGCAAACAATAATACGATCTATGGCAACTTTCTTTACGGCTTCCCTCGCCGCAGAGCCAAATTTTTTTGGGTCAATGCAGGCGGGATCTTTCTCTAGGAATTCACGTACGGCCCGGGTAAAGGCGATACGTAGATCCGTTGCTATGTTTACCTTGCTGATGCCCCGGCTAATACAGTCCCGAATCACCTCATCCTCCAGCCCGGAGGAACCGTGGAGAACCAGAGGGACGGCAAGTTTTTCCCGTAAAACCGAAATTAGCTCCGGCTTCAATACCGGTTTACTGGCATATATCCCATGGGAAGTACCCACACCGATAGCCAGGGAGGAAACGCCCGTTTCTTTAACAAACATTACTGCCTCATCCGGATCTGTATAGCCGCCGCTTTCACCTTCAAGGTCATCTTCCTTCCCGCCGACTCGCCCAAGCTCCCCCTCGACAGGAATCCCGGCCTTAACGCAAAGATCGACAGCCCTTTTTGTAAAGGCAATATTTTCTTTTAGCGGCAAAGCGGAGCCGTCTATCATGATTGAGCTATACCCGGCCCCTAAAGCCCCTTCCGCCAGCTCATAGCTGTTTCCGTGATCCAGATGCAATGCCACTGGAATTGCGGTAGCTTTGGCGGCGGCGGCGGCATTTGCGGCGAAAAGTTCCACCGAGGCATACCGAATTGTTGAAGGTGTGGTCTGTAGAATAACAGGGGCATTCATTTCTTCTCCGGCCGCGATTATTGCCTGGATCATCTCCATGTTTTCGCAGTTAAACGCGGCGACGGCATAAGAGCCTTCCCGCGCGCGAATGAGCATTTCTTTTGTCGTAACGAGCGGCATTTTATTTCTCCTTTATTTCCAGAATTTGCAGCAGCTCAAGAGGTGTTTCGATGTAAAGATCGAATTCCCCAAGCTCCCTTCTGCAATAGCCGTAGCAGGCTCCTACGGACAAGATACCGTTTGCCCGCGCTCCCTCTGAGTCTTTCCTCATGTCACCAACCATGACATATCCGTTCTTCTCTTTGTCTTTTGTCAGTTCACGAAGCATCTCGATTTTATCGGGACGCTCACAGGAGATCTTGTCAAAAAAGCCGATGATTCCCGTCTCGTTCAGGATTGGAAAGACATGATCCCTTGTGCCGGTGCTGGCAATGTAAATACGAATGCCATTGTCCTTAAGGCGAGTAAGCAGTTCCCGGCAGCCATCGAAAAGCAGTCTGCCGGCAAAAGACGGAAGAAGACGCATTGACTCCTTCTCTACCTGATTACCAAACTCAAATATCTTCTCGCGGGGGAAATCAGGAAACAAAAGGTAGTAAAACTCAGGGATTGCGTGTCCGGTGGCCTTTTCGACGTCCTCTTTGGAGGGCATGGGTAATCCATGAGCCGCCGTGAGATTTTCAAAAGCGGCATTGTCCAGTATTGATGAATCGGAAAGGGTGCCGTCCAGATCAAAAATAACAGTATGTATCTTGTTATTCATAGGGGGAAACAGTAACCCCCTTTACCACCCGGTTAACCTGCCCGCCAGGCGATGGATTGTCAGTTGTTATTCCAAGCCCAAGGGATTTAAACATGGCAAGGATCTGAAAGAACAATAGGCCGCTGATTCCAAGGCAAAGATCCCCTGCAAAGCCGTACTGAGCCGAGCCAAGGTCTATAACTTCGTCGGCCTTTATCCCGGCATCTTTGCTTGTATGGATCGCAATGACGGTATTTTTGGTTTTTTCGTTAAGGATTTCTCTTAAGAGATCCATGTCGTATTTTGCCGTGAAGGGATCGTTTGAAATAAAATGCAGCGTCAGAGTATTGTCCTTAATGACAGACTTTGGGCCGTGCCTAAAGCCCGTTGCGCTGTCGTAAGCGGTGTTGACCGCGCCGTTACTTAGTTCCATCATTTTAAGGGAACCTTCGTGGGCCAATCCCTTAAAGGCCCCGCTTGCAAGATAAACCGCCCTGTCAAATGGGATAGCCGCGCATTTTTCCGCCGCCTGTGATAAACGAAGGCCCTCTTTAACGACATGCTCAGAAAGTTTATCTATGTCTTTTACGATATCGTCTATCTTGCTGTGATTAAGCAGGGCAAAGCCCGCAAGGAGCATGCAGGTGACACTGGAAGTCATGGCAAAACCCTTGTCGTTTGAGCCTTCTGGCATTACCAAAATAAGATTTTTTTTGTCTTCTGCGGTAATATCGAACAACTTGCTTGAATCGTCGCAGACAATAGCCGCTTCAAACAAATTCTTCACAGCAGCTCTTGTGTACTGAACTGCCCCAACAGATTCCGGGCTGTTGCCCGAGCGGGCAAAGGAGATCAAAAGGGTAGGGGTATCGGCAAACAAAACCGTCTTGGGAGCGGAAACAATGTCGGTGGTATGTATGGCTTCGCACTTTATGCCGGAACTTTTCGCGGCAAAGGAAGCAAGGGCCTCGCCGATAAAGGCGGAGCTGCCGGCGCCGGTCAGTATTATTCTTAGTTTGTCTAAATCTCCCACTCGTCCGATAAAATCAGAGATTTCCTGTTTTTTTTCAAGAAGCATTCTGCCAAGGTCCTTCCAGAGCCCCGGCTGGGCGGCAATTTCAGAAGCTGTATTTATGCAGCTCCTTTCCTTAAAGTAATCATCATCAAGTCCGTAAAAGTCTTTGCAGTCCGTCATCGCTTTTTCTCCATCATTATCTTTTGTATCTGCGTAAGTTCTTCCGGCATAAATTTCTGAAAGGCCAGCAGCACTGCGCCTTCGACAGGTTCAAAGCGGGGGGGCGATAGCTTTCCGCCTTCTTTTTCAATTGCCCCGCCAAAGCGCGAGAGAACAAGTTCTTCCGCTTTGAACAGCCCCCCGGTATAGGAAACGATCCAGGGGTTTGCACCGAAATCAAGCTGAAGGCGAATGCCGTTTACAAGGAGCAAGAGCTCATCGACGGCCTCTTTGTACAGCAGCTTTGCGCTGGGGGATCCCGCCTGTGCGGCTTTCATGGCCAGAAGCTGCAGGCTCGCCACCTGTTTTCTGTTGGCAGCGTATTCGTCATGGACCAGGTCGATAAAGTTAAAATCGTTATCCAGCTTTAGTTCGCCGCGAACTATTTCGTACAAAGCGTCTTTTGGCATCCTGCCGTCCGATTGCTTTGAAAACAGCTCCATGAGCCTGCGGCCAATCCAGTAGCAGGAACCTTCGTCCCCGAAGAATTCGCTCCAGCCGCCACAGCGCGCCGTTTTGCCGTGAATGTCTTTGCCAAAGGCAATGGCGCCCGTGCCGGCAACAATGTTGATACCAGGCTCCAGGGCCATGGATCCCGCCCAGCCGACTTCAACATCGTTGGTAAAGTATATTGGTGTCTCTGGGAAAAGTCCGCGAACAGCCTGCTCCAGGGATCGATCACCTTCAGAGCTTTCACCGTAGCAGGGTAGTCCCATAGCCATGCCGGCAATCCGGCCATGGCCGCCGTCTACAAGGCTGTCCACGGCTTCCAAAAGCCTGGCCGCTACCTTGGCCGGTCCCAGTTCCCGCCAGGAAGAACCGCCTGTTTTGGCGTAGCGCAGAATAGAATCGTCAAGGTTAGCGGCGCAGCTAGCGGCGCAAACAGAAGTTTTTGTCCCTCCGCCGTCGATTCCGATGTAATAACGCAAAGCAGGATCCTCCTAATATTAACTCACCATACTTCGGTGATGCGCTCTTCCACTTTATTAAAGCCCATTCTTATTGCGCCGTAAAGGCTGGCTTTTTTGTCAAGCTTGGAAATTATTATATTATGGGAGATAGGAAAATGCTGTTCAATCCGCTGTTTAAGCAGATCAATCTCGTTTCCATTAAAACTGCAGGCATCCCCCCCAAGAATTATTACTTCTGGATCCAGTAAGGTGGCACTGTTTATTATAACCAGCGCAAAGCGATCGAGTAGATTACGCATGATCGTCATGGCCGGCTCATCAGAACTTGCCGCCAAAGTGCATAGGTCAGATATGCTAGCTACCCTGTTTGCTCCGGTCAACTCCCTGTACTGCCTTGAAACGGCGTCATTACTCAGCAGATCTTCGTAATTCAAGGCGTTTTCTGAAGAAAGGCCGGGCAGCATGTGTCCGATTTCCCCGGCCATGTTATGCTCTCCGCGGACTAGCTTATTATCCAGGACAAAGCGCGCCGCCAGGCCCTGTCCCAGCTTGACATAAAAAATGTTCTCATAGTCCCTGCCTACACCCTTCCAGCTTTCGCCGATCAAATCCAGGTTAACATCGTTTTCAATCATGGTTTCAATAGATATGGAATCAAATATCTCTTTTCGAATATCAATGTCTTCCCAGCCTTCCAAAAAATAAGAAAAGCGGCTTCTCCCGGTTTCGGGATCAAAAATACCGGAAGTACCGATGATGGCAACCCAAATTTTCTCCCTGGCTACTCCCGCGCCGGTGATTGTATTTTGCAATGCGGTAAGCAGTTGCTCAAGTACGCCGCGGGCGCCTGTTTCACGCTGGATGGGCTCTTCATGGTATTTTACCATATTTCCCAATAGATCTGCCAAGGCTACCTTGATTGTGCCACCCACAATATCCGCGCCAAGCACATAACAAAAATCACCGCATAGCTCCATGAGCACCGGCTTTCGGCCCATATTGGATAATTCTGCCCCGCATTCCCGGATTATGCCTTTCTTCAATAACTTTGAGGTATTCCGGGTAACTGCGGTCTGGCTGATTCCCAGAAGCCTTGACAGTTCCACACGGGATGTAGGCCCTCTTTCACGGAGAATAGATAACATCTGGGTTTTGTTGTAATCGCCAATTTGTTTGGGGCTTGTATGATTCATTGTCCTGTCTTCATCTGAAAAACTGTGGAAGCAGAGTTTTATTTGCCTCAAACATTTCATCCACCATTTTTCTGGTTGAGGCCATATCCAACTGGCTTGTCGTCAAAGGGTCAAAGAGTACCGCGTGGTAGATCATCTCCCTGTCGGCCAATATGCAGCCATTGACGGCCAGCTCCTCGCATTGAGCGCTCGCTGCGATGGGTATGAGCAGCTGCGGCGGCAGTTTACCTATGTGCATGGGCAGAATGCCGCTCTTATTGGCGATGGCCGGCACCTCGACGCAGCAGCCTTCCGGCAAGCCGCTTATAAGGCCGAAATTTCGCAAGTTTCCGTTGAACTCAAAGGGGGTGTTGTCGCCGAATATGCCGTTAAAGATATACGCGGCGTATTCTTTCCCCCTGACAAGATCTACCTTGTCTTCGTCAAGCCATTCTTTTATTTCATCCTGCCAGTTGTGTTCCCGGTCAAAGTACTCGTTTAAGATATAGGCGTGTTTGCCTGGGTTCCAGCCCGTACCGTGGGTGCAGTATTTTTCGATCTCCCTGTCATTCTTGCGGAACCATGGATAGTATTCAGAGCAATGGCCCGATGATTCGGTGGGGAAGTAGCCCAGGTTTTTGAACAATTCACATCGCACGATTTCCTCGTTGTAAACCTCCGGCTTTTTTACCGCTGCGGCAATTTCCGGGTAGGCGTCCTTGCCCTTATTCAGATATTTCAGAAAAAAGGCCTGATGGTTGATGCCCGCGCAGATGTAGGAAATGTTTTCCATGTCGGCACCGATCCAACGGGCAAGCATTTCAGCGGTCCCCTGGACGCTGTGGCAGAGTCCGGTTATCTTTGTGCTGGTTTCACTTTGCAAATACCGGCAAAGCATGGCCATTGGATTGGTGTAATTAAGGACAATCGCATCCGGGCATAGTTCTTCTATGTCCCGGCAGATCTCCAGCATTACAGGGGCCGTGCGTAAAAAGCGGAAAATACCGGAGGGCCCCCGTGTATCGCCGACGCAAATATCTATACCGTATTTTTTTGGTATTTCTATGTCCGTGCGAAAAATGGAGGGGCCGCCGGAGAGAATCGTAATGACAACGCCGTCCGCGCCCTTAAGCGCTTCCCTGCGGTCCAGGCTGGCAGTAACCCTGGCCCGGAACTTGCCGGCCGCCAGGATCTTCTCGCAGGCCCGGCGGCTGAAATCAAGCCTTTGGGAATCAATGTCCATCAAGGCAAGCTCTATCCCCTCAAAAGCGGGAAAACTAAGGATATCCCTTACAAGATCCCGTGTAAACCCAAAGCTGCCTGCGCCAATAAAAGCTATTTTTTTCATGTATATTTCCTTCGTCAAGTTAATTAATATAGATAATTAACTAGGACAATTATATTAGCTGAATAATATTTCTGTCAAGAATAATTTTTATTGACAGATATTGGATTTCCCATTTATACTTAGTAAATTTAATTACGTATGTTAATTAACTAAATCAATTTTGGAGGAGAAAAGGATGAAGAGAACATTCATTTTACTGATGGCGGCGCTAATTGTAACGGCTGCATTTATGACCAGCGCTTGCCAGCGCGGACAGGCCGTCGGCAATCTTGGCCTTGAGCAGAATACTCCAGAGGGCCATAACCCACGGGCCTTCCAGAGCGTGCCCCAGGGCCCATGGAACACGGCTTATGAGCTGCCGGTGCAGATCACCGCTGCGGCGCCCCATGCCACAAACTGGTTCTTTCAGCCCGGGGACGATGTAGGTTATAGCCCCTGGACCCGCCTTTACAGGGACGAGCTGAATGTCTATGTCACCTTTGACTGGACTCCTGCAGAAGATCAGTACGAAACCCGCCTTAACCTGGCTATTTCCGCCGGAAACCTGCCAGATGTGTTTTTGATACCGTCAACGGCGGATCCCCGCCTGTTCAGCCAGCTGGCTGAATCGGGAATGCTTTTGGACCTTACCGACGCTTACCGAAACCACGCCTCGGCGCGTCTGCGCGCCCATGAGCGTGTAGACCCGCATACCATCCAGGGCTTTACCGTAAACGGCAGAATCTACGGCATCCCCCGCTATTATTACGGCCAGATCGACCAGCCCTGGCATCTTTGGGTGCGAAAGGACTGGTACGAGGCTGCGGGTTCCCCGGCAATCAGAACCGTAACAGACCTTGAAAACCTGGCCAGGACCTTTATGCGAACCTACGGCGCCCATGGTATAGCGGTGGACAATACCCTGCAGTGGCTCTTTAGAACCGCCCCCATGTTCGGTGCATACATCGGAAATATCCACGAAAATAATTATTTCTGGCGTCCGGACGCAACTGGCCGGCTCCGCCCTGGAATCGCTTTCCCCGAATTCCTGGTTGCCCTTGAACATTGGCAGCGATGGTACAGGGAAGGAATCATCAATCCTGATTTCATGACCCTGGAACCCTGGACCACAGCCGGGGATGATATCCTGAACGGCAGAGTCGGTATACAGCCATGGTGGCAATGGTGGGGCTGGATGTACGGCCCGAACATCGTGGCCCTGCAAGGTAACGACTCCATCTTTATTCCCCTTAACTTCCCGACATTAAATGGCGCAAGGCCAGCAAGAGGACAAATCTTCTACCCGAACATGGGCGTTATTGTGGCAAGTTCGAACTTCCAAAACCCTGCGGCATTAATGAAAGTCTTGAGCATGGTTGACCACATGATATTCAGCCCCGATGCCGGACTTAGCACCGAGGACCTTGTTTACTACATGGAAGAAGGCCGGGAGCACGCCCCGACGGGAACTTTCGTGGTAATCGACCCCCACGCGGACATGCTTCAGTACCGGAATGTACTTTCCGCCCTTAATACACGGGATACCAGCAATCTTTTTACAACCGGCATGTTGTTTAAGTACAACGACTCCGTTGCGTGGATAGACAATAAAAGCCCCCACGGGCTGGGAGCTTATCTGCAGATGGGGTTCGAGGGTAGTGCATACGCCAGATCCCAGCACCTCTTTGACAACAACTGGGTCGAAACCACCGCCATGTGGGGTCCTGCACCCCCCGAATTTGACCAGGCCGGCAGCACCGGTGACATAATCCTGGAAGAAGTCATGCAGATCATCATCGGCAACAGGCCTGTCAGCCACTTCAACCAGGTTTTACAAACATGGTATGCCCAGGGCGGACAAATCAAAGAAGACGCTGTGAATCTACACTATGGCCGGCGCTAATTAAAGACTAAATATCCTGGGGGCTTTTCCCGCCCCCGGGATTTTTGTTTTGTTTTTCGGAGATCTCCATGGAAGCAAGCGTTAGAAAAGCAGGATATTTTAGCGGCGGGTTTTTGATTTTCAGGCGTTTCAAAAGGGAATGGCCTTTACATTTGATGATACTCCCCGCACTGATTGTAACTGCGATTTTTTCATATGGGCCTATGTACGGCCTGATTATGGCTTTTCAGGATTTTAGCCCGGTTCACGGCTTTAGCCGTTCTCCATGGATTGGCCTTGAGAATTTCAGGTGGCTTTTTAATCAGCCGCAATTTATTCGTACGATTCCGAATACATTTTTTATCTCCATGTTCAAGATTGCCTTGGGAACATTGGCCTCCGTTGTTTTTGCATTATTACTAAATGAAATTCGCCAGATTTTTTGCAAAAGATTTTTCCAAACCATTGTGTACATACCCAACTTTATTTCATGGATTATATTGGCAGGTGTTATGCAAACCGTTTTGGCCTCTGATGGATTGGTGAACGCCGGTTTGGTTTCCATAGGGCTTTCCCGCGTACAGTTTCTGGTCAACCCGGACATATTCCCCTGGACAATGATTTGGTCTGACGTATGGAAAACCTTCGGCTTCGGTACCGTCGTGTACCTGGCTACCATTACCTCAATAGACCCTGAGCTTTATGAATCTGCGGTTATTGACGGCGCGGGAAAGCTAAGGCAGACATTTGCCATTACCCTGCCGCTGATGGGGCCAATCATTGTGCTTATGGTGACTTTGGCTCTGGGTAATGTATTGAGCGCCGGCTTTGACCAAATATACAACCTGTATTCACCGGTTGTATATTCTACCGGTGATATTATAGATACATATCTTTTCAGGCTTGGCCTTGTAAACGGGCGCTTTGCTCTGGGCGCGGCGGTTGGCCTTATGAGATCGGTGGTCTCTTTGGTTTTAATTTCGGTATCGTTGTGGATCGCGTATAAAGTCGCGAACTACAAAATATTTTAGGGGCCGCACATGATGTTAAGATCAAGAGGCGAAAAGATTTTTAATGTGTTTAACTATATTTTTGTAAGTCTGGTTTGCGCCTTCTGTGCCCTGCCAATTATCCACATTTTTGCGATTTCTTTAAGTTCCAACCATTATGTCGCAGCCGGTCATGTAAGTCTTTGGCCCAGGGGATTTACCATTCAGGCTTATACCTTCGCTTTTCACAGCGGCAGGTTTGTGGAGGCTTTTTGGGTTTCGATTCAAAGGGTATTATTGGGCGTTGGCCTAAATATGTTTTTAATGGTAACGGTCGCCTATCCGCTTGCCAAATCCGTCCAGCGTTTCAGCGCGAGAAATTACTACATGGCATTTTTCGCCATAACAATGATCTTCGGCGGCGGGCTGATACCTTTTTACATTCTGCTTGTAAACATGGGCATGCTGGACACCATATGGGCACTGGTATTGCCAGGCGGCCTGCCTGTTTTCTCCATGTTGATTTTAATGAATTTTATACGAAGCCTGCCGGAGGAGATGGAAGAAGCCGCCACGATAGACGGCGCCGGGTACTTCACAATACTGTTCCGGATTCTTCTGCCTGTATTAAAACCGGCCCTGGCCACGGTCGCCCTGTTTGCCTTTGTCTATCATTGGAACGAATGGCTGAACGGGATGCTCTTTATGAACAACCCGCGTAACTATCCCCTGCAAACCTATTTGCAGACAATGCTTGTCAATTTCAGGGAGCTTGTACGCCAGATGGGCCCTGAGGATATGCAGCTTATCGCCCGCATGAACGAACGCTCAGGACGCGCGGCCCAGCTCTTCCTTGGGATGCTCCCCATCTTGATAGTATACCCGTTTTTACAGAAGTACTTTACCAGGGGCCTTATTTTAGGAAGCGTAAAAGGGTAAACTGTATTTATAAAAGCTAACCCCCCTCACAAAGGACACAAAGACTTGGAGGAAAATGTAGAATGCCAAAAAAGTCCTGCTTTATTTTGCCTTTGTGTCCTTTGTGAGGGGAATATCAACTGGAAGTAATACTATACCTCCGGTTAAGCATAAACTTGTCATAGCTAACAGCAAATAAAAGAACAATACCTCTGACTACAAACTGCCAGAAGGGATTGATGTTCATCATGATCATGCCGTTTGCCAATACGCCCATTATTAAAACGCCGACAATAACCAGCGAGATTTTTCCCTCGCCGCCCTTGATGCTCACCCCGCCCAGAATAACAGCGGTGATTATGTCCATCTCGTAGGTCTGACCGGCGGTAGGCTGGGCGCTCATTAAGCGCGAAAGAAAAACAACGCCCGCTATTGAAGATAAAAATCCGCTAAGGGCATATACGCCGTATCTCACCTTGTTGACGTTGACGCCGGAAAGCCTTGTCGCCTCCTCGTTATCGCCTATGCCGTATACATAGCGCCCGAATTTCGTCATTTCCAGCAAGATATAACCAAATGCGAATGCGATAACCATGATAATTACCGGTATTGGAATAAATCCGACATAGCCCTGTCCAATAACGGAATAGGGTCTTACAGTCAAGAAGATACCGCGCCCGTCGGTCAAGAGCATTGTCGCCCCTCTTAACGAGGTCATTGTGGCAAGGGTTGTAATTAACGGAGGCAGACCTATCCTATTGATAAAAAAACCGTTAATCAGGCCGCAGGATGTACCTACCGCCACTGCAAAGACAGTTGCCAGTACGGGATGAACATCATGATGAACCATGAGCCGTGCGGAAATGGCCGCCACCACACCAAGGATCGCTCCAACAGAAAGGTCTATGCCGCTAGTAAGAATGACAAAGGTCATACCCACAGCACATATTCCGAAAATCGCTACCTGCCGGGTTATATTTACAAGGTTACTGCCTGTCAAAAAAAACGGGGAGTTAATTGCAAAAAATGCTAATAGCGCCAAGAGAATTAAATACAATGTGTATTTTGACAGGATATCAGATATTGTAGTCTTCATGTAACACCCCTGTTAATAATTTGCCGCCAATTTAAGAATATTTTCCTGTGAAATATCGTCACCGCCCAGTTCACCGGCAATAGAACCTTCGCGGAACACGATTATGCGGTCAGACATGCCAATAAGCTCCGGCATTTCCGAGCTTATCATTATTATGGTCTTGCCTTCTTCTGCCATTTGATTCATAAGAATATAAATTTCCCGTTTTGCGCCAACGTCAATTCCCCGCGTAGGTTCGTCAAATATCAGCACGTCGCAGTTAGTGGCAAGCCATTTTGCCAGCACTACTTTCTGTTGGTTGCCGCCGGAAAGATTAATAACCTTTTGTTCCAGCGAAGCCGCACGTAAATTGAGTTTTTGCCACAGCTCCATACAGTTTGCAATCTCTTTCTTTTTATCGATAAGCAATTTTTTAATGTAACGCAGGCTGCTGAATGTCATATTGAACTTGATAGTCTGTATCAGCATGAGCCCTTGTTGTTTGCGATCCTCGGTTATCAGCCCAATACCATTAACAATGGCGTCCACCGGTGAGCTTATCTGTAACTTTGTATTATTAAGGGTAATTGTACCGCCGGTTTTTGCATCGGCTCCAAAAATAGCCCTGGCCATTTCGGTGCGGCCGGAACCTACAAGGCCTGCAATCCCCAGAATCTCACCCTTTTTAACATCAAATGAAACATTTTTTACCTTGTTATTCTGTAAGTTTTCTATTCGTAGTGAAGCCTCTCCAATCTGTGCGCTTTTCCTGGGATACTGCTCTCCTAACTCACGGCCGATCATATACTTGATAAGTTCGTCTTTTGTTGCATCTTTTGTGTCCATGGTCTTTATATACTCACCGTCCCGTAAAACCGTTATCCTGTCTGAGATTTCAAAAACTTCATCAAGCTTGTGAGATATATATATAATGGACACGCCTTTTTCTTGAAGTTCGCGTACAATTTTGAACAGTATTTCAATTTCGTTTTCGGTAAGCGCCGCGGTCGGCTCGTCCATAATCAGCACTTTACTGTCCTCCAGCAAAGCTCTGGCAATTTCCACAAGCTGCTGGTAAGCCACGCTCAAGTTTCTGATTAAGGCATTTGGATCAATTTTTACGTCAAGCTGCGCGAAAACATTGCTGCAGATACTGACCATTCGCTTTTTATCCCGAAGTCCGTTCCGCGTAAGCTCTTTACCCATAAACATATTATCCGCGACGGACATGGCCTGAAAGAGATTTAATTCCTGATAAATTGGAAATATCCCCTTTTTTAGTGAGATAAAGGGACTGTTTTTTGTGACGGTACTTTGGTCAAAAATCATCTGGCCCTCAGTCGGCTCATAGGCCCCGGTAATAATCTTGATCAAAGTCGATTTACCGGCTCCGTTTTCCCCAACAAGGGCATGTATTTCCCCTCGTTTAAGGCCAAAACTTACGTTACTGAGCGCCTTAACTCCTGGAAAGAGCTTGTTTATATTTTTAAGTTCAAGTATGTATTCGCTCATTGTGTTCCATTCATTAACGCCCAATGCTCTGGCCTCGCCGAGGGCGAGACCAGAGTTACGATCAACTATTGCGGGAAAATCTGGTTAACGTTATCCTGGGTAACTTCTCTTGAGGGGAAGCTAATCCATGTGTCTCGCGGAATGGGAGCTTCGCTGTAAGGCCTTATCTCGCGCTGGCCGTTGATGAACTCAAGCGCCAAATCAATGCACTGCCTGCCGGTTCCCCATGGATCGATATCTACGGTGCCTCTGTAGATGGAGTTGGCTTCCCTCAATCTGGCGATTGCTTCGGGTACTGCGTCAACGCCGCCGACAAAGAAGTTGGCTGTGGGCCTTCCGGATGCCCTCACTGCTTCGTATGCGCCCAAAGCTGTGGAATCGTTAAAACCTACAATGACCTGCAAGTTCGGGTTGGCCGCGAGCATTATTTCGGCTGCTGCCATACCTTCGGCCGGGGTAAGAGCTTCCTGCCTGGAAACAACTCTTGCATTCGGAGCATGCTGGCGAATACCGTCAATAATTCCTTCTGTTCTATGAACGATGTCCGGAATTGCTTCTCTGGTAAGAATACCTACATCGGCATTGCCGCCCAGCCTGTCCCTGATCCATCTGCCGGCCTGCACGCCAATCATAAGACCATAGTCGTGTTCAGGAATGGTGAAGAACAGATCTTTGTGACCGGTATATTCCTGGTTTAAGTTAATAATGGGAATACCGGCTTCATGTGCCCTGCGTGTTACGTCCCTGTGGGCATCTCCAAAGGGAGTAATGATCATTGCGTCCAATTGCTGTGCAATAAAGTTTTCGATACCTGCTACCTGGGCAGCCGGATCCTGACGGGCATCGTGGGTAATAAGTGTCACACCGAGTTCCCTGGCTCTTTCTTCCATACCGCCGACAATTGCTACGAAGTACGGATTGGCAAGATCCATGGTTGTGTAGCCGATCCGAGCGCCGCTTCCCCCTGCTCCTCTCTGGCATGATGTAAATACTGCTGCCAGCATTACGATTGCAAGAAGGCAAACTAATACTCTTTTCATCTCAATCCTCCTAAATTAATATAGTTAATAAACATACGTAATTAACTATTAGGAGAATTATAAGTCACTAAATTCAGCCTGTCAACAACAAAATCAAAAAGATTTTCTCTCCATTGCCGAAGAAATTGATATGCTATATAAGTAACTATGGCAGAAAATCCCCTAAAGGCAATGATAGCGAAAAACCGCAGCGGGCAGAGAATTGGCCTTTATTCGGTTTGCAGCGCCCACGAACTGGTTCTGCGCGCGGCAATTCGCCATGCCAAAAAGCACAGCTACCCGCTTATTATTGAAAGTACCGCCAATCAGGTAAACCAGTTCGGGGGCTACACGGGGATAAAACCATGTGAGTTTGCGGCCCAGGTACAAAAGATCGCTTTAGAAGAGGGTCTGGAAGGGGAAAAGCTTATTCTGGGCGGGGATCACCTGGGGCCCATAATCTGGCAGAACGAGGCTGAAAGCAGTGCCATGGAAAAGGCGGCGGATATGGTACAGGCCTATACCCAGGCCGGCTACACCAAAATTCACCTGGATACCAGCATGAAATTGGCGGACGATCCGGCGGGGCCGCTTGATCCAAGGGTATGCGCCCGCCGGGGGGCGCTTTTGGCCAGGGCCGTTTACGAGAGCTTTGACAGCATGAGCGATGAAATAAAGGCCCGCTCCGGGCGGCCGGTACTGGTTATCGGCAGCGAGGTACCGGTACCCGGCGGGCAGCAAGGGGAGCATGAGGAGGGCGTCAGCCCCACCAAGGCGAGCGATTTTCTTGAGCAGGTGGCAATTTTTAAGGAGGAATTCCAGAAGGCAGGGCTTGATTTTAGCGACGTAATTGCCTTTGTGGTTCAGCCGGGGGTGGAATTCGGTGACGATAAGGTCTTTTCCTACGATGCCCAAAGGGCCGCGCCTTTATGCCAGGCCCTGAAAACCGTTCCAGGGCTTGTCTTCGAGGGCCATTCCACCGATTACCAGAGCCCCCAAAACCTTGCCGAAATGGTAAGGGACGGCGTAGGCATCCTGAAAGTAGGGCCTGCACTCACATTTGCCCTGCGCGAAGCTCTTTTCCTTTTGGAAGCGGCCGAGGAGATCCTGATCCCGGCGGCTTCCCGCTCTAACTTAAAGAAAAGCCTTCTTGAGGAAATGAACAGGTCAAAAAAGCACTGGGAGAAATACTATTCCGGCACTGCCGAAGAAATAGAGTACAAAAAGCTCTACAGTTTTTCGGATCGCTGCCGCTACTATCTTCCGGCACAACAAGTGCAAGAGGCCATAGCAACGCTTGTACGTAATTTGCCAAAAGTCCCGCCGGCACTGTTAAGCCAGTTTTTCCCGGCCCAGTACCACCGCTACATGGCCGCTAGGCTGCCGGGTGACCCCCTTTCGATCATCTATGACCGCATTGGCGATCTCCTGGATGATTATGCCGCTGCCTGTGCTTATATATAGCGAATTATCCCTGGCTAAAAAAAGACCCCGAACTCCGCTGCCTTTTGCTTTGCCTCCGGTACACGGTCCCTTAAATTCCTCATCCTGGTGGCGTCATTGGGGTGGGTGCTTAGGAACTGCGGAACGCTGGCCCCGCCCTGGGCAGACATGCGCTCCCAGAAAAGAACCGCTTCCTCGGGGTTATAACCGGCGATAGCCATGAGGATGGTGCCGTAGTGGTCGGCCTCGATTTCATGCTGGCGGCTAAAGGGCAGGGTGCCGCCAAGTTCGGAGCCAATGCCGTAGGCCAGCATTGCCAGGGCCTGGGTTTCAGCGGACATTCCCGCCACTCCAAGCCCCACCTGAAGCCCCACCGCCCCAAGCTGCTGGAGCAGGCCCGCGCTCATCCGCTGCTGGCCATGGTTAAGCAGGGCATGGGCGACCTCGTGGCCCATAACCACCGCCATTCCCGCCTCGGTCTGGGTTACAGGCAGTATCCCCCTGTAAAAAACGATTTTTCCCCCAGGCATGGCCCAGGCGTTTACACTGTTGTCGTCTATTAGGCGGAATTCCCACCTGTATCCATCCAGGTAATGGCCGTAACCCTCGGCTGTAAGCCATTTCTGGGCCGCCTCGGCAATCCTGTTTCCCACACGGGTCAGCATCTGAGCTTCGGCGGTGCCGGAAATTACGGTGTTTTCGCGGAGGAACTGCTCATACTGGGCAAAGGCCGAGGGGAAGAGCTGGCTATTGTCGACAAAGGCCATGGTTCTTCTGCCTGTCAGGGGATTTGTAACGCAGGTTGTCGTTATAATAGCGATGATTATAGTGAGAATAACGAAAATTATCTTTTTCTTTTTCATACAAAGAATTATGCTTTTAAAAACGAAAAAAAACAAGAGTTTAGCGCAGCTATACTTGATCAAGCCCCGAATTTTGGTTAAAAATTTGCTATTATCAAGGGCCTTTAGCTCAGTCGGTTAGAGCTGCAGACTCATAATCTGTAGGTCCGAGGTTCAAGTCCTCGAAGGCCCAAATAGCTTGTTAAAGGGAATGTGTTTATAATGAAAACAAAAGTGCTTATAGGGCTGTTTTTGCTTATTATGCTTACGGCAGGTTTAGCCGCAGATATAGACGGGGTTTTTGGCTATAGGGTTGGACGCTTTGAGGTTTTCATGATAGTTGCAGCCGAGCGTGAAGGGAATACCAGTATCATTCCTGACGCAGACGAGGCAACTTTAAGGCGCCTGATCCCGGAAACCGGCTTCTCACATTCAACCAATGTCTTTCTTGTCAGGACACCTGATCACAATATCCTTATTGATACCGCATTCGGCGGTGTAATATATGAAAAGATGAGGGAACTGGGAGTAGAGCAGGATCAAATTGATACAGTGCTTCTTACGCATATGCACGGAGATCATATAGGCGGCCTTCAAAGAGACGGGCAGGCCCTATTGCCCAATGCGGCTGTTTATCTTGATACCCGTGAACATGAACACTTCACAAGAACTGCGGTGAATGACGGGGCGGTTGCAGCCCTTGCGCCTTACAATGTGATCACTTTTGATGCAGCTCCCCTTGGTTCCACTCCAAATGTAATCGTCCCCGGGGTCAGCGCCATAGCCAACTACGGACATACCCCTGGCCATACAGTCTTTCTCCTTGAAGACGGCGGGGAAAGATTAATCATTGCAGGAGACTTTCTCCACGTAGCCCTGGTCCAGTTTCCCCATCCGGAAATTTCTGCGACCTTCGATATGGACAGAGCGGCAGCCGCCGATTCCCGCAGGCAGATTATGGAATATGCGGCAGCTAACAATATTCCAATCGGAGGAATGCACATTGTGCAGCCCGGCATTGGAAGGGTTGAAAGAGACGGAAGCGGATTTCGGTTTGTGCCTGTTCAGTGACAATATGGGGCGTTTAGCGTTCCAGCTATTGTAATCAGCCATTCCCTCGGGTTATTATTTACCTATGAAGCCCCGGCGTTTTCTGGCGGCAGTTTTTCTCGCCGTCCTTTTTTTTCACAGTCCTTTTCTGCAGGCCATTGAGTTCAATTTCCAATTCAGGGAAGGGGACAAGTACCGGATCGTTTCAACGGTAAACCACGATATTTTTATTGACCGGCAGCTCAGCTTCAAGACGGAGATCTTAACCCGTATCAGCATGGAAGTCCTGGAGGTAAACGGGGAACGGGCCCGGCAAAGCGCACTTTTTCAGTCGGCGGAGAATACCGTTGCCGTTGAAGGCGCCGGTATAACTCAGGAGGCAAGTAACTTTCAATGGTCCAGGGATTACGAATCCGAATTTATAACCCACAGGCTCGGTTACATGAGCATTGCCGACGAATACTACATGCCCATGGTCAGGAATGTGCCGGTTTTTCCGGGCAGGGCCCTTGAAGAAGGGGAGAGCTGGAGCGCCGATGGAATAGAGGTTCACGATTTCCGGGACAGCTTTGGAATAGAGGAGCCTTACCGCATTCCCTTTACCGCCCACTATACCTTTCTGGGCGAAAGAACCTGGAAGGAAGAAAGCTACCCCGCCTTCTCCGTTTCTTACAGGATATTCCTGGAGCCGCAATCTGTTCCCGGAAGGGTTTACCCCCAGCGTATTCAGACGGCATCGGATCAGATCGTCTACTGGGACACCGGACGGGGGCAGGCCGCCGGTTACGAGGAGCACTTTAGAACGGTCATAAGCCTTTCGGACGGGCAGACCTGGGAGTACCGGGGCAAGGCCGAGGCGGAGGTAATCGAAGCGCCGCCCATGGACATGGAAGAGATGGCCCAGGACATTGCCGAGGAGATCGCCGACATCCCCGATGTCACGGTGCGGATCACTGACGAGGGCATTGTGATAAGCATTGAAAACATCCAGTTCGCCCCCGACTCAGCGGTGCTGCGGGCGAGCGAATTGCCCAAACTGGATATAATCGCCGAGATACTCATGCGTTACCCGGACAGGGACATACTGGTGGGCGGCCATACGGCCCTGGCAGGAAGCGCCGCAGGAAGGATGCAGCTCTCCACGGCAAGAGCCGCCACAGTAGCGGACTACTTTATTGGCCAAAATGTCCGCAGCCCCGAGCGGGTGGTGATTCGCGGCTATGGGGCCGAGCAGCCCATTGCGGATAACAGAACGGCAGAGGGTATGGCGAGAAACAGAAGGGTCGAAATAACAATACTTGAAAACTAAGGCCGGCTGATGCTTGAAACTACTGGAATAATTCTTGCGGCCGACATCGGTACCACCTCCCTAAAGGCGAGCTTTATCGATCTAAATGGCCGCCTATTGGCCTTTAAGCGAATCTCCTATAGCCGCATTCCGGATGACGCTAATGGTACTCAGGTATGGGAGCGGGCCTTTTGCCTGGTCCTCGATAGCCTGCAGGCCCAGGCCCCGGACTGCCCGATTGATGCCCTGTGTTTTTCCGGCAACGGGCCTACCCTGGTGCCGCTTAAAACCGGCGGCCAGGCCCTGCCGCCCCTTTACTGGTTTGACGGCAGAACCTTTCTTCCAGCGGGCCGCCAGGCCAGCTCTTTCTTCCTTCCCCAGGCGGCCTGGCTTAAAAAAAATTCCCCCGACGAATATAAACAGACAAGCTTTTTTATTTCTTCCCACGAGTGGCTGGCATTCAGGCTTGGCGCCCCGGCCCTGACCGTTATACCAAATGCGGCCTACGAGCCCTACTACTGGGACGACGAACAGCTGCGGCTTTTCGAACTGGACAGGGAAAAGTTCCCGCCCTTTGCGGAAATGGGCAGCCCCATTGGCCATGTTTCGCCGGAAGCCGCTTCTTTTTTTGGTGCTTTTTTGGGCAATCGCCTTAAAAGCGGAACTCCCATCATTGCCGGCGGCCCGGATTTTATCACAGCCCTAATCGGCACCGGTGTAATCCGGCCGGGGGAGGTATGCGACCGGGCCGGCAGCTCCGAGGGCATCAATGTCTGCGCCGCAGAGCCGCCTGCCGGCGACGGGGATATAAGAGTGCTTCCCCATTTTATAGAGGGGCTGTGGAATGTCAGCGTATTGATACCTGCATCGGGAAAACTTTTTCAACAGTACAGGCTTGATACCGGCCAGGAAGACCGCCCCTACGCAGAACTTATCGAAGAACTCCTCTCGCAAAGCGCAGGCCTCGGACCGGCTGACTCCTCCATGGAAACGGGAAGGAAACTGCTCTGTGATATGGCCCTTGCCGTCCGCAGCGCCGCGGAAAAGCTAAGAAGCGCAGGCCTTGATGTCAAGGAAATGAAGGTATCGGGCGGCCAGGGGAAAAATGCCCTTTGGAACCAGTTCAAGGCGGACATTACCGGGATTAGCCTTGTAATACCGGAGATAAATGACGGGGAACTGGCAGGGAATGCGGTATTGGCCGCCGCCGCCATTGAGAATAGGGGGCTGGAAACTTCGATAGAAAAAATGATCCGTTTTCGTGAAAAATTTACACCCAAAAGGGAAACCGGGATATAATCAGCTATGGCAATTGAGAAGTTTGAGTCGCTGCTGTCGGAAATCTGCTCCCGCAGCCCCCTGCTCGCACAGAGGCCTCTTTCCTGGACCATCATCGCCAATCCCAGGGCCGGCGGCTTTACGATAAAGTCCCGCTGGAAAAAACACCTGAGCATACTTGAAAAATCCGTTGAGAGGGCAAAAAACAATCCTTTGCGTAAGGGCCCGGCCACCGGCAAGCTGCAGCTTACCCAGGCTCCGGGGCACGCCATGGAAATCACAAGCGCCCTGATTAAGGAAGCCGCTGCCAAGTCTGGCGGACGGCCCTTCCACCTTATCATTACCGCAGGCGGCGACGGCACGAGCCTTGAGGTATTGACCGCCCTTTACCACGCTCCCCCCGCCGTCCGGGCAGACTTCGCGGTACTGCGGCTGCCCATGGGAACCGGAAACGACGGCGCCTGCGCCTGGGAACTGGACGTGGCCCTTGATCTCCTCATAGAACCCTCGAAAATTATACATCGAAGGGCCCTAAGGCTCACAAGCGCAAGCGGAAAGGGCCCCTTTTTGGCCTTTAACATTCTTTCGGCGGGGCTTGATGCTTTTGTAACCCACATGACCAACAAGATGAAGGGAAAGCTGCCCGGGGATTCCTACAAGCTCTGGGTGGACATTGGCGCCTTATTTTACGACCGGATCTACAAGGTCGACTACGTTGATGTCCGCGCCATGGACGAGGAGGGCAGGGAAGTAAAGGCCTTTCGCGAGAAGCTGCTGCTTTTGGCCGTGGGCGAAAGCGGCCGGCGGACCTACGGCTCCCACAAGTTGATACTCCCCGATGACAGGAACGTTTGCGCCGTAAAACAAATGCCCCTGCACCGCAAGCTCCTACTCAAAGAACTTCTAAAAAACGGCGGACACGCCAGCAAGCCCGAGTCCATCCTCTGGAACGCCCACTCGGTCCAGTTCAGCGCCCTGCACCCAATACTGGCCCAGATGGACGGCGAGACGGTTCTTCTGGAAAAGGGGGACTTCCCCGCCCGGATAGAGCTAAGCGAGCCTGTGATTCCAGTGTTGGAAAAAACCTGATTTACCAACAGTTAAATCAATATTTCTCTTTTATTTCCACCTTGGCCACATTCTCCAGGGCCCGGATTGTGCGGGCGGTGGAGGCGATATCAAGGCTGCCTGGTATTCGCACAAGGAGGCGCAGCTTCGTGCCCTTGTCCTTGGAGCCCTGATTAATGTCAACGGATTGAACAATTATTTTTGAGTTCTTGACTATGTCCAGTACTTCCCTGGTATTTGGGCTATTGTCTTCATAGGAGATTTCCAGCAGCTTGTAGCGGGCGGATGGAAATATTCTTGTCTCTATTTTTCGCAAGACCAAGAGGGTAATAATACCCAGGACAACGGCAACCCCCGAGACCAGGAACATGCCGCTTCCAATGGTAAGCCCCACTGCGGCAACGTACCAAAGAGAGGCGGCGGTGGTGACCCCCCGCACATTGTTTCCAAGGCGGATAATGGCCCCGGCACCCAGAAAACCTATGCCGGAAACCACCTGGGCGGCGATGCGGCCGGGGTCACTGTTGCTTAGGGGACTGAAATGCTGGGGAAGGTAGATTGAAAGGAGCATAAGGAGGGTGGCCCCGGTGCAGATAAGGATGTGGGTCCTCATCCCTGCCACCTGCCGCTGGTTGGAGCGCTCAAAGCCTATTACCGCCCCGGCAAGGAAGCCCAGACATAAGCGGAAGACCATGTCGAATTCTGTAAGGTGATGGGTAGGAGCAAAAACCGAGAAAACGCTAGCTTCCATGGGCCTCGGCTTCGTGCTTTTTGAGTATACCTTTTATTCTGGCCAGCAGGTCATCCCTTTCGACCGGTTTCGTAATAAAATCGGCCGCCCCCATTGTATAAGCGCGTTCAGAGTCAGTTTTTTCATCCAGAGATGTGATAAATGCTATGGGGACATCCTGTAGGCAGCTTATAGCCTTAAGCCTGTTGAAGGTTTCCCATCCATTCATATCCGGCATTACGATATCCAGAAGGATCAGATGCGGAGCAAGGCCCTTGAGCAAAAACCCCATGGCTTCCTTTCCCGATTTGGCTGTGGCAAGAAAAAATTCATCTTCCAACATACTCACTAGAATCTCTAGCTGGATTTCATTATCATCCACGAGAAGAATCTTTTTCCTTGCGCTATCTATGGGCATTGGACAAACCTCAATATATCAGGATATTCTTTTCCTGAGAAATTGTCAATTAACTTTTTCGAGGGTGTATATTATGGTAAAGATCAGCAATCAAGGTGTTTGGATTCGCAATGGCAGGGAGATAATCGAAGACAGGGCGGAAAACAGCCAGGACAGGGAGGCGGGCCGCCGCCGAAGCATAGCGGCGGGGATAATTCTGGCCCACAATGAGGCCCAGGGCGCAGAAAACGCCTTGCCGGCGGGCGTGTCCGTGGGTACGCCCCATGAGCTAAGGTTAAAGTTTGACGCCATGACTTCCCATGACATTACCTTTGTCAATATTATCCAGACAGCCAAGGTAAGCGGCCTTGAGGAATTCCCCATTCCCTACGTACTTACCAACTGCCACAACTCACTCTGCGCTGTGGGGGGTACCATCAACGCCGATGACCACTTTTTCGGCCTTTCCGCCGCCAGGCGCTACGGCGGGATCTTCGTGCCGCCCCACCTGGCGGTGATTCATTCCTATATGCGGGAAACCATGGCCGCCTGCGCCAAGATGATCCTGGGCAGCGACAGCCATACCCGCTACGGCTCTTTTGGAACTATGGGAGTAGGCGAGGGCGGGGGGGAACTGGTAAAGCAGCTCCTTGGCCAGAGCTACGATACCCCCTGGCCCCGCATTATTGCCGTCTACCTTACGGGCAAAGTACGGCCGGGGGTAGGGCCGCAGGACGTAGCCCTGGCCATAATTGGCGCGGTTTTTTCGAATGGTTTCGCCAAAAACGCCGTTTTGGAGTTCCTGGGCGACGGAATAGCCGGGCTAAGCGCCGATTTTCGCGCCGGAATTGACGTAATGACCACGGAAACGACCTGCTGGTCATCAATTTGGGAGACTGACGAGACTATAAGGCAGTATTTTAAGGCCCACGGGCGCGAAGGGGACTACAAAAAGCTCTTCCCGGGGGAAATGGCCTATTACGATGGCCTAATTCAGGTTGATCTCTCCAAGATCAAGCCAATGATTGCCCTGCCTTTCCATCCAAGCAATGTTTTTGAGCTGGATGAACTCATTTCAAACCCCGCCGACATACTGCGGCAGGTGGAAAAGGAGGCCGCTGAAATACTGGAAGGCGGCGCTTCCCGCTTTAAACTAAGCGACAAGGTCGACAGCCAGGGCCGTATCCCCATTGACCAGGCTGTGGTTGCCGGTTGTGCCGGGGGAACCTTTGAAAACATAATGGCCCTGCGGGATATTCTGGAAAGCTCTTCCCAGGTAAAAGGCGATTCAAAAAGAAGCGATGCTAAAAACGAGGGCTTTTCCCTTTCGGTTTATCCGGGAAGCCAGCCCATTATGCTTGAGCTGAGCAAAAACGGCGCATTAGGCGCGCTTATAAGCCAGGGCGCGGTTATCCGAAGCGCCTTCTGCGGCCCCTGCTTTGGCGCCGGGGACGTACCCCCCAATAACGGCCTTTCGATACGGCACGTTACCCGGAACTTCCCCAACCGGGAAGGTTCCAAGCCCGGCCAGGGCCAGATCGCCTCGGTATGCCTTATGGACGCACGGAGCATTGCCGCCACGGCCTTAAACGGCGGCTACCTGGCCTCCGCCGAATCGCTTGACTGGGAGGAGCGCCCCTGCCCTTACCAGTACGACCCAAGCCCCTACCGGCAAAAGGTCTACAGCGGCGCCGGGAAACCTGATAAGTCCGTGGAACTTCGCTACGGGCCCAACATCACCGACTGGCCTTCCATGGACAGCCTGGGAGAAAATCTCTTGTTAAAGATTGTTGCCTTTATCAACGACCCCGTTACCACCACCGACGAGCTGATCCCATCCGGGGAGACATCCTCCTTTCGCTCCAACCCCCTGGGCCTTGCGGAATTCACCCTTTCGCGCAAAGACCCCTCCTACGTGGGAAAGGCCAAGGCCCTGCGTGATGGCTCATGCCAGGAACTGCCCGCTATGCTGGCGGCGGCAAAAAAGATCTGCGGCGATTCGCAGGAGATACAAAGCGCCTCCGCCATCTTTGCCCGCAAGCCAGGGGACGGCAGCGCACGGGAGCAGGCCGCAAGCTGCCAGCGGGTGCTTGGCGGCGCCGCCAACTTCGCCATGGAGTACGCAACCAAGCGCTACCGCTCAAACCTTATCAACTGGGGCATCCTGCCCTTTATCCTGGATGCCGAGCCGCCTTTTAAAAACGGAGACTATGTACTTATCCCCGGCATTGCCGCCGCCCTGCGGGAGGGCGCTGCATCGCTTGGGGCCTTTGTACTGGGCCCAGATCTTAAGGCCGCCTCTTTCAACCTTAAGATCCCGGACTTGAATGCCGCCGAAAAAGAGCTGATTCTGGCTGGGAGTTTGATTAATCTTAACAAAATGCGCCATATAAGCTATACTGAAGGTCATGGAAAAAGACTCCCAACTGATTAGTGTTAGTTTTAACAAAGGCGCTTATATCTTTGTTGAGGGCAATCAGAATAGCGGCTGTTTTTTTATTATCCAGAAGGGAAAGGTAAGAATCTCTGTAGAAGTAACAGGCGGAAGGGGAGATGAGAACGAAGTGCTCGGCCCCGGAGACTTTATTGGGGTTGTTCCCGTAATGGCCTGCCAAAGCCATATAGAAACAGCCATGGCCTTAACCAATGTCGTTCTGGTAAAGGTTTTCCGGCAGCAGTATATAGGGCTCATCCAGTCAAACGCTCCTATTGCCATGAAGATAATTACGCAATTTTCCAAGCGGCTCAGGTATTTGAATGAGGCGCTTGCGCAGCTTACATTGAGTGAAACTGCGGTGGTCGGCTCTTCCCACCTTTTTAAGGTGGGTGAATATTATTTTAACAACAAGCAGTATGCGCCGGCTCTCTACGCCTATGCCAAATACGCCAAGTTTTGTCCCCAGGGAGAAAGAATACTCATCGTAAAGGAAAGGCTGAAAAAGATGGCAGGCCTGATAAAAAGTTTAAAAACGGAGTATGAAGGCAGCCAGATAAACCGTACCTATCAGAAGAATGCCATGCTTTTTGCGGAAGGGGAGCCGGGAGAGGAGCTTTTTGTCATACAGAAGGGCTCTGTGAAAATAGCAAAAATCGCTGACAATAACGAATCCATATTGGCTATCCTAAAGGCCGGGGACATATTCGGCGAGATGGCATTGCTGGAGGATAAGCCCAGGATGGCCAGCGCGGTGGCTTACGAAGACAGCAATGTAATGGCTATAAACAAGGCCAACTTTGATCAGTTGTTCTTTTCGCAGCCCCAGCTTGCTGAAAAGATTACCACCATTCTGGCGGACTGGATTTGGTTCATCTACAAAAAGCTGGCTAATGCCCTTATCATTGATCCTGTGGGCCGTGTATATGATGCTCTGCAAATTCAGCTGGAAAAAAACCGCGTCCCACTTGACGGCTCTTTTTCCCAGCCCTTCCATACCTTTGATTTTGGCTGGACTGAACTGCTCGGTATGGCCGGACTTTCCGCAGAACAGAACAACCCTAATCTGATGAAGATAAAGAAGAATTCAAAAATCCAGATAATGGAAAACAAGATTCATATTCTTTCGGTAATGGAAATAGTCAGGCAGGCCAAATACCACCGGGGTATGGGAAGAAGAGACAAGGTCAAACGGGGAGCCGGGATTTAAAAGGGAAAAATGAAAATAGACGATCCAAGAGTAGAAGAAAATTTACTGGAGCTTGCCGCCGCCATGGCAAAAACAAAGGACGCTCTGCTTATAAAAGACTTTCTTCGCCGTCTTTTGACTCCCAAAGAGGCCGCTGACATAGCCGCCCGCTGGGCCCTGGTAAAAGCCCTGGAACAAAAAATCCCCCAACGGGAAATCGCGAAAAACCTGGGGATCTCACTCTGCAAAATAACCCGTGGTTCCAGAGAAATGAAAAACCCCAGCCAGGCCTTTCAAAAAATGCTTGCCGCCGCAAAAAAGGGCCACTAACTTTTTCCTGTTCGCCTCGTACCGAAGCTACGAGTTCGCGCTTAAGATTCTTCCGTAGATTTTCTGGCACGCATAATCATCACGTCCCCAAAGCCAAAGCGCTTGGCGGCCCTGTCCAAAAGGCGCTTAAGCGGCGGCCCTGCCGGGCCCATGGCGGCGGCGGCGCCCACAGCAAGGCCGCCCCAGGTGGCGGTTTTTTCAATGACGAAACCGTTTTCCCTTAAGAGCCGTGACAGTGTTTTTTGCGAAAAAAGGTAGAGGTGATCGAATATGGCCGATCGCCAGCGTTTCCTAAAAAGCCGGGCCTGAAAACCGGCGATGTTGGGAGTTGTAACAAGCAGGCGGCCGCTACTCGCCAGGATGCGGTGAGCCTCCCTGATTAAGGCGGCGGGATCATTTAAATGCTCTATAAGATGGGAAGCCAAAACCAAATCAAAAGATTGAGCGGGGAATTGGGCTTCTTTCAATGGAACTCCCCTTATGTCAAGGTTTTTTTTCTGTCGCGCGTATTCCGCCTGGGGGCCTGAGATTTCAATTCCGCTACAGTCCCAGTCCCGGCCTTTCAGCCAAGCCAGAAGGGCGCCTGTGGCGGAGCCTATGTCCAGAACTTTCAGCTTTTGTTTATTCTGCCCCTGCCTGCCAGAGAGTTCCGTTTCAAGCTCGTAAAAGCCCGCGTCATTTAGTGCAAGGAGCTGCAGGTTAAGGAAGTTCTCTTCATTTGCAAGTTCGTAGGCAAAGTAATCCTGGCCGTAGGCTGAGTCATAGCGTTTTTTTACTTCGGCTTCCAGGGGCTGGGGGTTCACTTGAACCAGATCACAGCGGACACAGCGGACATAGGAAAAACCATCACAGGAAAGACGGGCTTTGAAGATAAGGCCCCCGCAGAGAATGCAGGGAACGGGACGCTTTTCTTCCTCGACAACCGGGGTGGACCAGGTGATCATTCCACCAGAAATCTGTAAAACAAGCGACGGCTATTGCCCGTTATATCCTGGGCTATGATTTCCATACTTGTCTGGCCCCGTGTAAACCAAAGGTCTGCAACCTCAAAGGCGGGAAAATGAGCGTAAACCTGCCTGGCCGGGATCAGACCGTTGCGGTAGACCACCAGAGCGCCGTTCCTGGCGGAATAATTTTCAAAGTTAAGTACCCCGGCTTCGCTGCCGTTTATGGTGCAGATAATTCTAAAGGGGGCCAGGGGGACTTCGAAGGGGCTTCGCATGGTGTCGTTGGCGTTTACAATGACGGAGTAACGGCCCTGGGGCAGCCTCTCTAAAAGATACGGATCAAAAAAGCGGCCATCGGAATCCATTAGTCTAACGGAATGAATTAACGGCAGCCTGTAATCCTCAACCGGGATGATCATGGCAGGGTTTATCCAGCGCCTTTCCTTTCGGTCGTAAAGCTGAAAGAAAAAGCCCCCCTGGGAAGACCAGCCGGAAATCCCCGATTCCCCCACTATATCGCCTTTTTCCAGGTGGCCGGGATTAGAGGCCTGAACGAAAGAGCTGTCGTCAAGGCGGCTGTAGATGCTGATGATACCGTCACCATGATCCAGGGCCATCCATGAACCCAGGGGGGAGGGAAGCCGGGAAGCCGTATCGGAGTCCCGGCGCTGGTAAAGAAGCTCTCCGTCGTCGGCCGCCGTCAAAGGCCCGGCAGAGGCGAAAGAAATGCCAAGGTAGGGCATGCCGTCCTCATTAAGGCCAAAGTTTCTCAGCATTTGAGCGGCAGGCGAAGGCCAGTCCATGGAGAACAATAGGGGGGCAAGGAACAGGAATACCAGAGCCGTGAAAAAACGTTTCATTATCTTTTCTCCAATTCAAATGATACCATACTTAAATCCCCCCCAAGGTAAAGCCTATTGCTGCGGCGGGTAAGAAAGGCCCGTTCGCTGATAAAAGGCGCCTCGTTTACGATGATCCCTGGGTAGCGGATGGTTATCAGGCGTTTCTCCATGGGCCCCTGGGAAATTATTACAAAAACATAGCCGCCGGTGCCATAATTGTCCAGTACGACTATTTCTCCGTCCAGCGGCAGGTTTACACTGCTTCGGGAACCAATGTCGTAAATCCCCAGGCCTCCTTCCCGTTCAAAAACCACCTTGCTGTCATTGTCAACAAAGTTGATATGAACCGGCCTTCTAAATCCGCCGCTTAAAAATTCGTGGTAAACCACTTGGTACAGATCCCCCGAGCGTTCCAGAACCAGAAAGCGCTGCTCGTCGATCCCGGAAATGACTGCCAGCCGGGCGGCGTCCCTGGAAATCGCGCAGCCTAAAATCACCGAAAGCCTGGAACCCCCCGGTTCAAACGGCGGGAAAACCGGCCTGCCGGAGGGATTTAAAAGTTCCAGTGCGCCGTCAAGGGTTCCTGCCAATAGAAAGCCGCCCCCGGCATCAATGCTGGTAATCGGCGCCGGGAAATCATGGGTCCAAAGTACCTCGCCGTTGGATCCAATGGCGCTGATGGAATTCTGCTCGCTTCCAATTATGAAAATACGATTATCCAGAAAAATAGGGTAGCCCCCTGGATTATCTATAAGAAGGACATCCTCGTTCTGGGGGTTCATGACCTGGATGGAAGAGGGCTGGGCTCCATATTCGGCCCAGTAAAGTTCCGACATGGAAATATTCCCGCTGCGTATCTGGTTTATCGGGAATATCCCGTCATCTCCCAGATATCCGAAGCGATCCCCCAGGTGAAAAGGCAGAAGCCATCGGCCGTCAGCAGGAGATGAGGAGTCAAGGCTGATTGGGAGGTTCTGTTCCAAAGAAGTGATCCAGCGGGGTTTAAGGATTGTTTCTTCGGCTATTGGGCGGGCGCTAAGGAAAATATAAAGAATTAACGCCGCAAGGCCAATAACAAACCAGTTTTTTTGATTTCCTTTCGCCATTCATCTACCCTTTTGGCTGCCTTTATGACAATATTACTATATAGTAATAGGTAACTTTTGTTAAGGGAGTCTTATGAACGAGTTTGGGCTTGATAAGTTATTTTTAGAGGCCAGGAAAGCTGCGGATTTTGCCTACGCCCCCTATTCCAAGTTCCGTGTGGGCGCGGCGCTGCTGGCTGACGACGGGACTGTTATCACAGGCTGCAATGTGGAAAACCGCTCCTACGGGCTTACGGTCTGCGCGGAAAGGACCGCGGTCTTAAAGGCGGTGAGCATGGGCCTTAGGTCATTTAAGGCCCTGGCAGTTTCCACCCCGGACTCAGAAACACCCGTAGGGCCCTGCGGGGCTTGCAGGCAGGTTTTAAGCGAGTTTATGCCCCCCCAGTCGCCGGTGATCTTTGGCGGCGCCGGAGAGAAAAGGGTAGAAAGCACTATAGGGGTTCTGTATCCCTTTGATTCTTTGCACGAGCTGGGTAACTGAGCCCTTTGCAGCGATGTTGACCGAAGATAGGCAGGAGGATAGTATATTTCTTTAAAAATTTTTAAATACTTTTTAAATGATTTTTAAATATTTTTTCTATTCTTTTTATTAAGTCATCTTTTTTATACGGCTTTGTAATATAATCGGCTGCCCCAATTTCCTCTGCATGTTTTTTTTCGGCTCTTTCAATAACAGAAGTGAAAAATACTATGGGAACCTCTTGTAAAAAACTATTTGACCTTAATTTGAGATATGTTTCCCACCCGTCCATATTTGGCATTTGTATATCTAATAATATTAAATTTGGATCAAACCCCTGATGCAATTGTTCCAGAGCTTCTCTCTCAGATTTGGTACAAACGATGCTATAGTTTGTTTTTAATATATTTTCGACTGCGGAAAGGTGAAGCTCATCATCATCTATCAAAAGTATTTTTTTAGTTTTGTTTATTATCTCCATTTTTAATTCCCTATCTTACAGACCATGTCAAGGGCTGTTAAATAATAAAATAGACCATAATATGAACATTTGTCAATTGCCTGCGACTTGATAAGAGCAAAAAGCCCTGGTTTGAAGGGAAATTTGTTTTTTTTGGTGGAATTTAGTGAAAAAACAAATTTGATGTTAATATAATAGACCGTAAAACGGTCTATCGTAAACATCTATTTATACTGTGTAGCATGGCTAAGAAAACTATTGCGCAGATATTTGCAGAAAACGTAGCTCGTTACCGGAAAAAATATGGGCATTCTCAATACGACTTGGCCTTGATCAGCGGTATTAGCAGAACCATGATTAGCCACTACGAAAGAGAAGGAATGCTGCCTCCAGCCAGCCGCCTGCAAAAACTTGCGGACTCCCTGAACATTCCAGTTTATAAACTGTTCATGGAACACAAGGGGGAAAAGCACATTGAAACCGATCTATCGGACATTGACCCCAGAAGCGTTAAAAAACTTCGAGATATTCTTTCCCTTCCGCCAGAGGATCGCAACGATCTTTATCGAATCCTTAATAAAATGCTTCGTAAACATCAACTAGAAAAACAAAATAAGGCTTAATTGTCTGTGCGTGCTTTGCGACGAGAGCAGGGGGCCTAAGGCAGGCAGAGCGCCAATCACTCCAGGGGAACTGCCAGCCAGTAATCTATGTGGCTGACCGTCTCCCCGATAAGTCCGATGGAGACTTTCGCGGTGGTTTCCGCAACCAGAAACCGTTCCTCGTTGACTTCAAAGCGGGCACCTGTGCCGGGCAGATCGGCAAGGCCCATGGCGTGGCCGTAATGGCGGGAAACCATTATGGCCGACGGAATACCGGCCTGTCTTAAAATTATCGCCCAAAGCATGGCCCTGGAGTCGCAGTCGCCCCTGCCCTCGGTGGCGGCGCTTACGACATTGACAAAGTCGCTGCCCAAAAGATCCCGCTCGTATTCAAAGGACTGAACCCACTGGAGTACCTTCTCCGCCAGATCCCGGTTTTCCAGGGCGGGGACATTCAAGCTGCGCTCCACCAGAAAGGCGATATCAATGAGCCGGTCAAAGGAGTCCCGGAAAATGGCCCTGTAAAACCTAAGCCAGGCCTCCTGCCAGTTTGGGGCGTGTTCAAAAAGGCGAAGCACCTCAAATTCCCTGTCTACCAGGGCCTGGGCCGCCTCGGCGTCCTCTTCAAAAATCCAGGCCTCCAGGTCCATCCCGAAAACTGCTGTCCTTACGCGGTTTTCCCTGGGATAAAGGAAATCTGTCATTGGGCCTGGGGCCAGGCGGTCCCCCTCGCTTGGGGCAAGGGAATCCAGGGCCGAAAAGTGCAGCAGATGGAGATCAGCTCTTGCGGCCGGCCCGTAAGCCATGGCCAGGAGCATGGGCTGTAAGGGCAGGCCGGCGGAGACATCGCGGGGTACCAGTTCAAAAAACAGGGCCCAGCCGCTCATTTGGCCCCTTCCAGGCATGCTGAAAAGCAGCTCCATATGACAGGCAGTTCTCTGCCTGTATTCAAAGAAATCAAAACTGCCGGTGTTATTCAGCCTGCTATGAACGTCAGAAACAAGGGCCTGAAGAGAGGCATAGGGCGCGGCGTCAGAAGACGTTCCATAGTAAACAATAAGATCAAATCTGGCCCCCTGATCGTTTTCAAAGGAGAAACGATCCCTTCCATCGCCTTCTATGTACTCATATCCTTCTGGAAGATCCACGCTAAAGCCCCAGGTTGGGGAGTAAAGGGGAGCGGAAAATAAAAGTGAGAAATGAAAAACAAGGAGTAAAAAAACAAGAAAGATTTCTTTTCCTTTCATGATATACTATTATTATCAAAATGAAGGAAAATATAAAGGGGATTCCCCTTTTATTTGAAAATTCTTTATGTTTGGTTTTGGACAAGCCTGCCGGGCTTCCAGTCCAGGGCGGCCAGGGCGTAAAAAACTCCCTGGACTCGATCCTTTCAAAAGAGATTTCCCCAAGGCCGCTTTTGGTTCACCGCCTGGACAGGGATACTTCCGGCATTATCCTTGTGGCCAAAACCAGGGAAGCCGCCGGCTTTTTCTCCGGCCTCTTTGGCAGCGGGAGCAGGGGGAAGAAGGGTATTGAAAAGCGCTACCTTGGCCTGTGTTCCGGCATTGTCGAACCGGAAGAGGGCCTGATTGAACTGGAAGTAGAAAAAAAGGGTTCAAAGACCCTTTACCGCCGGCTTTCCTCCGGGGCTGTTGAGAACATAGACTTTTCGCTTCTGGAACTTGAGTTAATTACCGGCCGTATGCACCAGATCCGCCGCCATCTGTCCCAAATCGGCCATCCGCTTTTGGGGGACGATAAATACGGCAACTTTTCCCTAAACAGGCAGCTGCGAAAAAGCCTGGGCCTTAAGCATCTGCTCCTCCATGCCTGCCGGCTTACCATTCCCCCCTCGGATCAGTTCCCACAGGGCCTGGACATAAGTGCCCCCCCGCCGGATTACTGGCAGGCCTTGACTTTGGCCTTGACTCGTTAGAGCCAACTGCGAAGCAGTTGACCCGTTGCACGCGCTAGCGGGCAATAAATCTATTCCTTAAAAGAGCCAACTGCGAAGCAGTTGACAAGCAGCCCCAATTTTTAATAATACTCTATACTATGGAAGACAGACCGTTAAGCCGGGCCTATCTTGAAAGCTTGACAACCGACGAGCTTGTTGAAACGGCCGATAACTTGGGGATGGATGTACCGGACGATCCAGACAGGCTTTCCATCATAGAAGAATTGCTGGAAATTGCCTCAGGGGAGCCAGGCGACACCAGTTCCGAGAAAGAAACTTCAAATTCGGTTTTGTCTGATTTTTATCTGCTTGAGTCAGTACCCCTGCCCAAGCAGTACAATATAACATTTATCAATGTAATGATCCGGGACCCCCTTTGGGCCTTTGTTTTCTGGGAAATAAAGGCCCAGGATAAAGAGCAGTTTGAAAAAGCCCCCGATTTTACCGGCTATTATCTGAAAGTCTCCCCAATGCCGGCTTCTAAAGAAAAAAATTCGCTTCAAGCCTCTGGAAGGATCGAATCAGACAAGGTTTTTTCGGTTTCGGTCAGTCCGAACGATACCGCCTGGTATCTGGGCCTTAGTCCTACTGCGGCAGAGGAGACCAGCAGCCAGGAACAAATTTACTACAAGGTTGAACTTTGCGCCGGCTTTGGTTACAAAATAGAGGACGAGACAGAAATGGTTCTAGCCGTTTCAGCTCCCGTCAGACTGCCTGGATTGCCGGAAATGCCCAGGGCCCCGCTAAAAGGGGAAAATCCGCTTGTCCGTCTATCAGGATACGGGGATTTTCGTATAATTCGCAGAAACGAAAGGCCACCCCGGGTAAAAAGGGGCGAAAGCGCCGGGTCTAATGAGTAGCCAGCCTGTTTTTTCCTTGGTTCTTCACGGGCATACACCCTTTGTCCGTCATCCTGAACAGGCAAATCCGTCCCAGGAGCTATGGTTTTTTGAATCCCTTTCGGAGACATATATCCCGCTGCTCCAGGCCTTTGATCGCCTTGACCGGGATCTTGTTCCCTTTAGGCTTGGAATAGCCCTTTCGCCAAGTCTCTGTCATATGCTTGGCGATGAGCTTCTGATTAAGCGTTATCTTGAGTATACGGACAGGCAGATTAAATTTGGCAGCCAGGAATTGGACAGGACTTCCGGTGATAAAAAGCTCCATTCGCTTGTTAAGTTTTTTTATGACAGAATAGTGGAAAGAAAGGCGGTTTTTACCGGGCGTTATGAAAATAATATACTAAAGGGTTTTGACCATTACCAAAAGAAGGGCCGTCTGGAAATACTGGCCACCACGGCGACCCACGCTTTTTTGCCTTTTTATACATCCTGCCCGGAGGCAGTCCAGGCACAGTTTGAGCTGGCTGTTTCCTGCTACCGTATTAATTTCGGCAAGTACCCCCAGGGTTTCTGGCTGCCGGAATTGGGCTGGAAGGCGGAGCTGGATTACTGGCTTAGAGCCTATAATTTTGCCTACACAATAGTTGATGCCCACGCCCTTGTCTTTGGGCGGCCTTTCGCGGAAAGGGGGAGCTTTTACCCTGCCAAGACTCCCCAGGGGATCATTGTATTTGGCCGGGACTTTAACGCAGCCAATGATATTACGAATATTTTACGCGATCCCCTTTACCGCTACAGCGGCCGGGATCAGGGCTTTGAACTGCCGCCGGATAGTGTAAAGCCCTTTCTGGGTCCCAAGGGCAGCCGAAGCGGGACGGGTTACAAATACTGGGCTGCCGGGGAGGATGGCTCCGGCAAGCTGCTTTACGATCCCGTTCTGGCTCAGGAAAGGGTAAAAGCTCAAGCTTTAAGCTTTTATGAATCGGTTCTTTCAAGACTAAAGACCGCTTCAGAGCTGATGGGTACTCCTGCCTTGAGTCTTTGCGCCTTTGAGGCGGATAGCTTTGGCCGTTTTTGGTACGAGGGGCCTGAGTTTATTGAAGCCTTTTTTCGAGAGGGGCTTAAAGGCACCGAAGTTCAGTTTTTAACGCCTGCGGAGTATCTTTGCAAGCAGGACCCGGCAAACTTCCAGACCCTTGTCCCGGAGTATTCTTCCTGGGGGGTCAACGGCTATGCCGAAACATGGCTGGATTCGTCCAACGATTGGATGTACCGGCATACCATGCGGGCCTTGGAACGAATGGTAGAGATCACCGAGCGTTTCCCAAACAACACGGGCCTTAAAGAAAGGGCCCTGAACCAGGCGGCACGGGAGATACTCCTGGTCCTGGCTTCGGACTGGCCAAAGATGCTTTACAAGCAGGAAAACACCTGTTATGCCAGAAACAAGATAGAAAGTTCTCTTAGGAACTTTACCACAATATATGAAGCTCTGGGGAGTAATTATATCAGCACAGAATGGCTTACTCAAATAGAAAAGCGAAATAATATTTTCCCCAATATCAATTACAGAATATTTAGGCGAAAAAATGATTATTGATGCCGGCCATCTTGTTCTAGCGTCCGTATTAATACTTTGCGCTCTGGGACTCATTATCTCGGTCAGGGGGATCGCCGGAATCATAGCCGAAGGCGCAGCCATACGGCTTGATGTGGCCACTCTTATAAGAGGTGAACATTCGTCAGCGGAAAATAAAAAACAAATAGCCAGGATAAAAAAAAGGGGGATTGGGCTGCGTTTAAAGCTTGCTTCCTTTACCATAGCGCTGGCTTTGGCGGTGAACATTGTGAATTCCGTACCTGTCTACCGCATAATGACTCAGACTCAAAGGCAAACCCTTTTTAAAAGCCTGTGGGACCGTTCCGCTGTGCTTGTTGAATCACTGGCCGCCAGTGCTAGCGCGTATTTTTATCAGGGGAACACCAGGGCCCTGTCCCTTCTTCCTTCTCATATGAATTCCGTCCCCGAAGCCATATATGTAACCATAACAGGCTTTAATCCGGAAACGATAGTTTTTGAAGATCAGGTTTGGGCAACAAACGATCCGAACATACTTAGAAAGATAGACAGCCAAATGTTTCATCCAGGGTTTTCCCGTATTGTTGATGTCATAAGTCCCCATATTCCCAGCCTTAGAGCTGAATTAAACAGCCAGGTTCTGGAGAGGATGGGCAGTTACCAGGATGAAGGTCAGGTCACCCTGCAGACACTGGAGACCAGGCTTGATTATTATATCTCCGAAATCAACAACAGGGTTTTTTCTGAGCCGCATTTCTCTCTGGAAAACCTGCATATTCCGGATAACCGCAGCTTCATTTTTTACAAGCCAATAATGCATTACCAGCATTCGAACGATGAGTTTTTCTGGGGCCTTGTGCGCCTTGAGGTTTCAATAGCTCCCATTTTGGCTGAGATTGCCGAAGGGCAAAGAGAACTTTTGATGGCAAATTTGCTTCTTGCCTTACTGGCGCAGACTATAGGTGTTATCGGCGCCCTGATACTTTCAACCATCATTCTGCACCCCGTAAAACAACTTTTAAGGCATATAGAAATTATCCGTGATACCGAGGACAAGACCAAGCTTAGCGGCCTGGAAATCAAGATGAAATCCAGAGACGAGATTGCTGTCCTTGGGGATACCATCAACGAGATGACACAGGGCCTTGTCAATGCCGCCCTTGCCGCCGGTGACCTTGACATAGGCAAGGAGGTTCAGAAAAAATTTCTCCCCCTTAACCTGGACGATGGGGGCAACAAGCTCAGTTACGGTTTTGAGGATACAAGAAACTTGAGCTTGTTCTGCTACTACGAAGGCGCAAAGGGCGTATCAGGGGACTACTTTGACTACATAGATCTGGACGACCGTTACTACGCCATAATAAAATGCGATGTGGCAGGCAAGGGAATACCGGCGGCTTTTATTATGATCCAGGTGGCAACCATGTTTCTAAACTTCTTTAGGCGCTGGAAGCCGACTGAAAAGGGGATGCATATAGAGGACATGGTCTACCAGATCAACGAGTTTATTGAAACTCTGGCTTTTAAGGGCCGCTTTGCCGCTTTTACCCTTTGCCTTTACGATTCAGAAACCGGCCTGATGCGTTTCTGCAATGCCGGTGATAATATTATCCGCATTTTTGACTCATCAGAGGGAAGGGTCGTAACCCACACCCTGCCGCAGACACCAGCTGCGGGAGCGATTTCAAATTTTGAAGTGGAAGCAAAGGGCGGCTACAGGGTACAAACCTTGATCCTTGATCCTGGGGATATACTCCTGCTTTACACCGATGGTATTGATGAAAGCAAAAGAAAGTTCCGCAATGCCAAATTTGAGGAAATTTTCTGTTCAGAAGGAGAGCCGGATACCCCCCATGAAAACCATACGGTAGGACAGGGGTATGAAGAACTGGGAACTGAAAGGGTAGAGGGGATCATCAATGCGGTGATGAACAATCAGCTATACAAGCTGCATAAATCTCACAACCCCGAGGGGGAAGACAAATTTCTGCAATTTGATTTTAGCACCTGCCAGGGAAGTACAGAGGATGTGATTATGGCTATGGTCTCTATAGAAAAGATGTTCCGTTGCTACAAGAATCCCAATGCTGGCAAAGACGATCAGGTACTTGTGGAAAACAAAATAGATGCCTTTCTGCATGAGCATTTTCTGCAATACTGGCAGTATTGCCACAATAAACAGGAAATTCCAAACAATTCTGAGTATATATACTATACTAATGTTAACGAAGATGAGCAGTACGATGACCTGACCATCCTGGGACTGAAAAGAAAGTGAGAATTTAGAAATTATATAGAAGGAAAGGAAGGGGGAAAAAGGATGACATTTATTGACAGAATGAGGGAATTGCTGGATCAGGGGGTTACGCTCTCAAAGGAATTGGCCGTGAAAGCCGGAGCCAAGGCCCAGGATCTGGGGGAAAGGGGCGTTTTAATGCTGGAAATCAGACAGCTTGAAAGCCAGGCTCAAAAACTAATGGGTCGCCTGGGAACTGAGGCCTATCAGGCCTTCACCGAGCGGGGGGAAAAGAAGCTCTCCGCAAGCAGCGAGCCCATAAATACCCTGCTTTCGGAGATTGCCAAGGTCCGGGAGTCCATCGAGGCAAAAGAGGCAGATCTGGATAGCAGGAAAGGGGCAAAAGCCTAAGCTGCCGTAAGGCACAGCAGGTTTTTTTTAATTTTTTTCGAAAAACTATAGACTTTTTTCCCTTTATCGCCAATAATAATTGTATGAATATACAAGGGTTGTCAACGGATATGGCACAAAGCCGCGTACAGGCTGAGGTCGGGGTAAGTGTTCAAGCCATGGCTCTAAACATGGTAAGGGACAACGCTGAAAGTCTTGCCCTCCTCATGAACTCTGCACAGGTTATTACCGACCCCACTCGGGGTAACTATGTGGATATGTTCGCCTAGTACCTGAACTGGCCTTTTCGTTTTTTTTAATTAAATTTTTAATTTACTATTGACATTCCTGTATGTTGGTAGTATGTTCTTTAAACCCACAGGAGAGGCCCCAAAAGGGGCCACGGTACTCTTGTGTCGTGAAACCGTATAGGTTTCTTGTTCTTTGGCAATATAGGGAAGGGGAGAGGTGCTAAAGGCGATAAATCGCCTTTAGCTACGGAGTTTTGGATTATATCCAAAACTTCAAGCCGAATGCAGTGCCGGAGACTGTTGCTGATAAAAGTTAGCTTAGAGTTTTCGGCTATGCTGGAGTTTGTGCCAAGATATCCTAAAAGGATAGCAGCACAAACTCCCAAGCTAAACATCGAAGATGTTTAGCAAGCGTATTTTGAGAGAATCATGCTAAGACCTAGTCTTAGCTTCAATTCCTGAATGGAATTGAACTTGAAGTGATGTTATTCAGCCTTCGGGCTGAGTAAAGAATATCATGGAGAGTTTGATCCTGGCTCAGAACGAACGCTGGCGGCGCGTCTTAAGCATGCAAGTCGAGCGGTAAGGTGGTGCTTGCACCAC
>Ga0099364_10000216_pt1 | contig 96060 bp, 94 predicted proteins | sample TergutTh196P3_FD_73070 | JGI IMG/M metagenome (GOLD analysis project Ga0099364, IMG submission 73070) | Microcerotermes parvus P3 segment gut microbial communities from Pointe-Noire, Republic of the Congo - Th196 P3 | ecosystem: Host-associated > Arthropoda: Insects > Digestive system > Gut ...
GCCGCTTTAGCGGCGGCCTGTGATAGCAATGCGGTTGGCAGAACCTTCAATGCCTCTTGAGAGGCTTGCCTGTAATATGCCCTTTTAGGGCTGGTGCATACCACCAGTTTAACTGGTGGTTTTGATTCATTGCAAACATGCTTGAACATAAAAAGCTTAAACCAAACAGATAATATAAGATGTTTGATATATTCGAATCAATATACTGCTTTTATTATATAGATAACGCTTATCGTTTTTGCTGAATATATACAATTCAAACAAATTATTTCTTTATAATTATCGATAATAACATATTTATGCGAAATTGTTGCCAAAAATTAAATTTAGACTTATAATCATAATATAAAAGATGTTTAACACACTCAGTGGGTTGAAATGGGAAAGGATTCGTCACGATGGGTAAAAGGGGTTTCAAAAAAGCATTCGTTACTATTGATTATAAGGGATGGTATTGGCACGAAATAGAAAAGGCATTGCAGCCCGCTGCGATTATCCGTTGCGACGCCAATGATGATGCCGCGATTGCCAATCATATTAAAGACGCCGAGGTGGCTATTTTAGCCGGAGACCTCTCAAAAACAATATTAACGGAAGGAAAAAATCTAAAATGGGTACACTGCAACCACGCCGGAATTAATAACTCCGCTCGTCCGGAAGTATTTGACCGGGGTATTATCCTGACAAGCTCGGCCGGCCGTTCCGGCCCAGTTTTAGCCGAGCATACCTTTTATCTGACGCTTTCCTTAATTTACAACTCTAGATTGGTCGAAGATTTGCAGCGTAAGCACGAGTGGCGTAATATTTATGATGATAGCCGCGGCCTATATGGTAAAACCATGGGCATTATCGGCTTAGGCTACACCGGAAAGGAGATCGCCTTGCGCGCTAAAGCTTTCGGTATGAGAGTATTGGCCTATGACCGTGCCTTTTCGGAAGCGCCCGCAAATGTTGACCAGGCATACGAATCTTCAAAAGGTGACACCGTAGAGGAATTGCTAAGAGAAAGTGATGTTGTTGTCCTTGCCGTCCGTCTATCTGATGAAACCTACCATATGATAAATAAAGAGACCCTAAGTCTTATGAAAGGCACCGCTTTACTGATTAATATGGCAAGAGGTTCGATTGTTGATGAAGCCGCTTTGGCTGCCGCTTTAAAGAATAAGGTCATCGCCGGAGCAGGCAGCGATGTATTTGAGACCGAGCCTCTTCAAACGGAAAGCCCGCTATGGGACTTGCCGAATATGATTATCACGCCGCACTGCACGCCGGAAATGCCTGATATGCCGGCAAACTGCGTAAAGATCATTTGTGAAAACATCCGCCGCTTCCGCGAAGGGGAAGTTCTGATAAACGCGGTCGGAAAAGAAGATGTTTATACTAGTACCCTGACCAGACAAGAATAACCATAAACCTGAAAATTATGAAGGAAAGAGGCTGTTATGAATTGAATATAGGATTTATCGGGCTTGGAATCATGGGCAAACCCATGGCTAAAAATCTAATAAAGGCAGGCCACAAGCTAACTGTTTTCGATATTGTGCAGGAAAATGTGGATGCCTTAAAGGCAGAGGGCGCTGCCGCTGCCGCTTCTCCAAAAGAAGTTGCGGAACAAAATAATCTGATCATCACCATGCTTCCCAACAGCCCGCATGTAAAGGCGGTTATTTTAGGAGAAAACGGTGTTATCGAAGGCGCCGCTAAAGGCGCCACAATCATAGATATGAGTTCTATCGCGCCATTAGCCAGTCAGGAAATCGCTAAGGCTTGTGCCAAAAAAGGAGTAAAAATGCTGGACGCTCCTGTATCCGGCGGCGAACCGAAAGCGATTGACGGAACACTATCCATCATGGTCGGAGGAGATGAAGAGAATTTTAATGAGGTAAAAGGCGTTCTTGCCGCAATGGGCGCCAGTGTGGTTTTATGCGGCGCCATCGGAGCCGGCAATACAACCAAATTAGCAAATCAAGTCATCGTTGCTTTGAATATTGCCGCGGTTTCCGAGGCTTTCATGTTGAGTACCAGGGCCGGCGTAGATCCAATAAAGGTTTTTCATGCAATTAAAGGCGGGCTTGCCGGTTCCACGGTTATGAACGCGAAAATCCCCTTGATTATCGAAGGTAACTTTAAACCGGGCTTTAAGGTTGATTTGCACATGAAAGACTTGGCCAATGCCCTTGAGACAGGTCATGAAGTCGGTGCGCCCCTGCCCTTGACGGCTCAAGCTATGGAGATGCTGCAATATTTGCATTCTCACGGAGCCGGTCAGGATGACCATTGCGCTATCGCTAAATATTATGAAGCTCTTGCCGGTAGAGAGATCCGTTCCATTTAAATTTTTTGGAGATGCTGATGAATACATTTGACATTCAAACTCTTTCTACCGGTTGGAAGGTAGCCGAATATCCGGCCGGGCTTTCGGATCATACCGCGCCTGTATCTGCCGGGCTGTCTTTTATTGAGGCGTCCGTTCCCGGAGCGGTTCATTACGATTTAATTGCGGCAAATATGTTAGAGAACCCCTACCGGAGTACCCGGACAGCATTTGCGGCTGCATGGGTTGCCAAAAGCGACTGGCTCTATCAAAATACTTTTGATCTTGACGAAGAAGCTTTATCGGCCCGCCGCTATTTTCTGAGGATAAACGGCATTGATACCTTTGGCGAGGTGTGGCTAAACGGCGCTAAGATAGGGAATACGCAAAATAACTATCGGCATTATGAATTTCCCATTGACGCAGATGTCTTGAAAGCAAGGGATAATTTGCTGGAAATCCGGGTGAAGGCCCACCATCGCATGGTAAAGGACAAACTGGAGGCGGCAAAGTGTCTGGGACATGGCGACGAGGCAATCGAGGGGCTCATGGGCAAATCCCTGATTAGAAGATACCAGCGCAGCTTTTTTACCACTAGCAGCCTATTAAACATCGGCGCCGGCGTGTTGGGTATCGGTATCAATCGTCCCGTAGAGCTGGCATATTATAGCGCGGCCCGGATTACTGATTGGACTTTCAGGACATTGGCGATAAAAAATAACCGGGCAGATTGTGAAATCCTGATTGACGCCGAAGGCGGGGACAGCGTGGTGGAAGCTGTCATTACCAATCCCCGGACAGGCAAAATGGTATTTACCGGTAAGGGCAACGTAAAGGGTGGCAGGCTTACCTTTAACGCAACAATTGATCATCCCGAATTGTGGTGGCCCTCCGGATACGGCAGCCCGTTTTTATATCAATTGCAGCTCAACCTGATTCATAACAGTATTTGCGTTCATCAAATCGACAAGCTCATTGGGATTAAAACGACCGAGCTGGTTGACAAGCTGCCAAACGGGCGGGAAACTTTTTATATCCGGGTCAATGGAAAACGGATATATATACGGGGGCAAAATACCATTCCTTTAGATTACATTAAGGTATACGGCTCCGAAGAAGAGGAAGGCCGGTTCTTCCGCCTGCTGGAAAACTCAGGAACCAATCTTATCCGGGTTTGGGGCGGCGGTATGCCGGCCGGCGAGCGTTTCTATGATGCCTGTGACCGCATGGGGATCATGCTTTGGGCGGAAGGGTTTTTGCATAGCAACGTTTATCCCGATTATGATGCTGATTTTGTGAAAGAGTACGGGCTTGAATGTACAGAAATGCTGACCCGGGTAAGAAGGCACGCCTCACTTTGTTTGATTTGCGGCGGCAATGAGCAGATTGAGGGCTGGGAGGAATACGGCTGGCAAGGTCACATTGAACGTTTTTACGGTGAAATGCTGTTTTCCGAGGTTATGCATGGAATCGCCGGTTCGCTTTGCCCGGAAATTCCCTATATTTTAAACTCACCTCACGGCGGAGACGACTGTATCTCCCCGGTCAGCGGCGATACCCATAATTGGGGAAGCTATTATAACGCCTTTAAAGACCCGTTGCTGGTATCCGAAACCTGCTGGTCTCAAGAAACCTATTCCCGCCCGGAAACCTTGGAAAAATACATGGATATGAATGTTGATGATTACCAGGGCAAAGGTTGGTTTGACCGATGGACTGAAGAGACCTCGCGAACCAGAATCGGCCGACTGGCCTTTAGCAATTGGCACCATGACGACAACCCCAGCCTGCGCCGTTATTTGCATACCCTGGAACTGGAACAGGCCCGCGCCGATTATAACGCCTTGCGTTTATTTAGGCTAAGAAGCCCTTCCAACAGCGGAATTATTTATTGGTCTTTCAATAAAGGCGGCCCCCTTTTCCAGTTTGGCTGTGTTGATTACGGCGGCTATCCGTTGATGAGCTATTATGTCGTCAGCAAGCTTTATCGGGATGTCGCGGCCGGATTGTTTCGGGACGGCGGGGAAATTTATATTGCTGTTTCCAACGAAAGCGGCCAAACCTTTATCGGCAGCGCCGAGTTGCTGCACTATAATGAAGACGGCAACGTCAGCAGTAATCTGATTGATGTAACCATACATGACGGGCAAAGTAAAAAGGTCTATGCAAACGAGGATATTTATCCGGCTGTTGCGGACAGGACAAAGGAAGCGCTCTTCCTGCGCCTGCGTGATAAAGACCAAAACATCGTTTACGAAGATATTTTGCTGCTGTGTCCGTTTTCTGAATATATTCAAAAGCCTTCTCAAATCACTTGCACCCTTACCAGGATTCATGCCGAAAGATTTGAGCTTTCCCTGGAAACAGACTGCATAATACGGCAAGTGGAATTAGAATCAAATCAAAAGATTTTGTGTTCGGAAAATTATTTTCCAATGGCGCCGGAAGCACCCAAAAGAATCATGATTGAAATTTTGGAATATACAAATAAGAATACGCCGCAGTTGGAGATAAAAATATTAGGATTGGATCATCCCATAAATATTATTCTTGCGTAAATACCGCTTAGTAATTGCCAAATTGAATTTGTTAGGAAAAGGAGTTTGTAAAATGCAAAGACCCTTTGCTTTTAAACCCGTCAGGATAAAAACCAAATTATCCCGCTTAGTCCTTGAAAATATTAGAGACGCCTTGATTGACGGATCGTTGAAACCGGGGGATAAACTGCCGTCAATGACCGTTTTGGCCGAACAGATGGGAGTGGGAATATCCTCCATCCGCGAGGCTGTAAAAACGTTGGAGGGGTTAGGGGTTTTGGAAACCCGGCAGGGGGATGGCACCGTTGTCAGCGGCAGGCTGAACGAAAGCGCCTTCAATGCCCTGTCTTTACAATTGATTGTTCTGCCCCGTTCGCCAGAAGAATTGACCGGGTTTAGAGAAATGTATGAGTCGGCTTACACGCATCTGGCTATGGATAATTACACCCCAGCAGATTTGGCCATTTTGGAGGAAATTGTTGTATCCCAGGAGGAAAAATCAAAAAAAACCGATTTTAATGCTAACGACGAACGGACTTTTCATTTGGCGGTATTGGAATGTACGCATAATTGTTATGTTATTCATGTCGGTCATGCTTTAATCGACCTCTTCTTGTCCACGCTGCCGACAAGCGGCCGGATTCTTAGCCCCGTAAGCATCGCCGGAGATCACAGAGCCATCCTGGAAGCTTTCCGCAAGAAAGATAGAGAGGCTTTAAACTCGGTCTTGAAAAAGAGTTTTTCCGGTTGGGAGCAGCGGCTTCACGGGCTGGATTATGTGGAGCCCAACAACATCATCTTATAAATCCACGGTTCAACCTCGTACAGGCAGCCCCTAATCACGCATAAGGCAAATAAATAAGGAGTAAAAATATATGAACAGCCCAATCCAAAAATATTTTCAGATTGGCACAATCCAATGGATGTCCCATCCCCCGGCAAGCTACGGACTTTTAGATTCCATCAAAACCTTAGCGGCGGACGAATACTTCTCCGCCATTGAAATTTGCACCATAAAGGATGATGAAACACGGGCTAAGGTCAAAAAAATGTTAGAGCAATCCCATATGAAGGTTTGCTACGGTGCGCAGCCGATTCTTCTGGGGCGGCAATTAAACCCTAACGCTATTGATGAAACCGGCCGTCAAGAAGCTGAGGCGGCATTAATCGGCGCCGTTGACGAGGCGGAGTATTTAGGCGCACAAGGCATCGCCTTTCTGGCTGGGAAATGGGAAAAGGATACCAAAGAACAGGCTTATGCCAATCTGCTTAAAACAACCCGGGCCGTTTGCGATTATGCCGCAGCCAAAGGAATGTTTGTGGAGCTGGAAGTCTTTGATTTTGACATGGATAAAGCTGCGCTTATCGGGCCGTCGCCCTATGCCGCGGCGTTTGCCGCAGACGTGAGGACCACTCATAGTAATTTTGGCCTCATAGTGGATTTATCACACTTCCCGACGACATATGAAACCTCGCGGTTTGTGGTTCAGACCCTGCGTCCGTACATCACCCATTTTCACATTGGTAATGCCGTTGTAAAAAAAGGTTATGAGGCATACGGCGATCAGCACCCCCGTTTCGGATTCCCCGGCAGTGCAAACGACACAGGCGAATTAGCCGACTTCTTTACCGTTTTAAAAGAAGAAGGCTTCTTCGACAAAAACAATCCTTATGTGTTGTCGTTTGAAGTTAAGCCTTGGGGGGATGAATATGGCGATATTATCATAGCAAACACAAAAAGAGTGATCAATCGGGCTTGGGCTTTGGTTGAAGATTAGTGCCCTGACCAGCCGCCTCTTCCAAAGGCGGTTTATCTGCTCGCTTGCAAAAGACCTTCCGCATACATCAATTGTGTAATGCGGAAAGTCTTTTTTCGTTGCGTAAGCGTCCGTCAAAAAAGCTTACGTTTTATATATCATTATTTTTCTTTACCGTGTCGTCAAGTTCCCAGTTCAGCTTTTCATAAAGATTTTTACGGGCGTCTTTATCTGAATTCAGAATATTTCCTGCGTATTTGGCTACTTCTCCGGCAACCTTTCGCGGAACAACAATCACCCCGTCTCCGTCGGCTACGATTATATCACCGGGATTTACGGTCACGCCGCCAATCGCAACCGGCACATCCTTTTGGTCAAATTGAATCTTGCACTGAACCATTGACTGAGAAACAAAGTGGGACCATACCGGGATTTTTTGCATAATTACTTCGTCGGTATCACGTATGCCCGAACCGTTTATAACAAAGCCGCGGGCGCCTTTTAACAACGCTCCCAAGGTGTTCTCAGAGCCCATTAACCCAACATTCACACCGCTTACGTCAATAGCGACAAAATCACCTTCTTCAATGTCATCCATCCAAGGATATGTACAAACATTGTTGTAATACCAGCCTTGCCATTCCGTGTAGGCGTCCCCTTTTTCCTCCGGATATGGCCCTTCAAAGGGCAGATAGCGTACTGTGCGGGCTATTCCTGCCGCGCGGGTACGATATAAAGGCCGCATATCCTTATCCATCGTGCCGAAATTATGGTATCCAATCCAGTCTAATCCGTCCCTAATATCAGCCACGCGAAAATCCTTATAAAGTTCTAACAGTTTTTTGTTTTCTTTCTTATCAAACATCTTTTTTCTCCTTTTTTTAAATTATGCCGGTTGTGTAAATGACGAAATTCACCAAAAATACGTGTCATTAGCTTTAGAACATGCCCTAAATTGTCTCTGTGAATAGTTCATCAAGCTCCGCCAATATATCCGCCGGTAATTTGACGCCGGACGCTTTTACATTTTCTTCTATCTGCTTGGGGCTTGAAGCGCCAATTAACGCGCTGGAAACGATTTCCTTGCGCAATACCCACGCAAGTGCCAGTTGAGCTGTGGTAATCCCCAAGCCGTCGGCCATTTCGATTAGCTTTAATACCTTGTCAATGGTTTCTTGCCTGAAGTAACGTTTAATATGCATATTGATTTTATCATTGGTAATACGGCTGCCTGTGGGAAAGTCGTGAATGCTGCGGTACTTTCCGGATAAAACGCCCTGGGCTATGGGCTGGAACACCACCTGGCCGATGCCGTATGCTTCAGATGTTGCAAAAACATCATTTTCTACGATGCGGTTAAGCAGGCTGTATTGTGGTTGGTTTACTACGATTCTATCCAGCAAATAATGATCGGCAATACGGATTGCTTTTTCAATTTGAGCCGACGTCCACTCGCTTACGCCCACATACATAATTTTGCCCTGGCGCATCAGGTCGTCTAACGCACGCAAGCTTTCTTCCAAGGGTGTTTCCGTATCAAAACGATGGCAATAATAAATATCCAGATAATCGGTATTCAGGCGCTTCAAGCTGCCCTCAGCCTGTTCCATGATATGCTTTCTGGACAAACCTCTGTCATTGGGCTTATCCCCCATAGGAAAAAACACTTTTGTGGCTAACACGTAGGAGCTTCTATCATATTTTGCCAACGCTTCGCCTAAAACCTGTTCAGCCACACCAAAGTCATAAACATTTGCTGAATCGAAGAAATTAACCCCCAACTCGTAAGCCTTATCAATCGTTTTAAATGCTGTTTCTTTTTCCACTACGCTGCCGTAGCTGAAGTAGCTTCCTAAGCTTATCTCACTAACCTTAACGCCGGCGCGTCCGAGTTTTCTGTATTTCACGACTGTCTCCTTTTCATTTCAATTGAATAATTGCCGCATCCTTTGCCGGGACCGTAACCTGAATCACCCCCTGTTCCAATAGGATATCATGTCCGTTACGCCAAGCGTTCGCCTCCTCCGGTTGAAAATAACCCGGATTGATTTCCAGCACCGCTTTTTGAGGGTAATCCCCGGCGTTAATACACCATAAGAATATATCCTCCCCCTTGTGGTCTGCGCACAAACGCGTAATGATACCGGTATTGTAATCGGTGCGAATCGCCCTTGTTTGTCCGGAAAACGGTAAAAAGCTTTTAAACGTATGCAAATACTCCGCTTTCTTTTTTTTCTTATACCCATATCCCAGCATCGAACCATAAACGCGAATCTTACCCTCGCCAAAACTGTTTTCCACACCGGCTGTTTCGCCGTTATCATACCAAGCGATTGCCCTGCCTGTCGTTACGCTGTAGCTTTGCCGGTAAACACCTCCTGCCAGCTTGCCGTTTTCGCTGTTTATCGTCAGCCCATGCCACATATCCGGTCCAAAGGAGGCATTGGCTTGAACTGCGCCGCAAAGCATAGCTAACCCACGGCTCGGCTGCTGTTCGTATGCATGGATCATCTCATCAAAATACCCCAAACAGCCCTCGGTAACCAGAAAGCCTCCGGCAGCTACCCATTTCGTAAGGATTTCAATCTCTTTATAGGACAGCGCCGCCGGAAAAGGTACATATACCAATTTATAATCATCCATGTGCCGCAATAAAATCGGATCGGCCTGAATTCCGCTATCCTGAAACGCCTCATACGCGCCCTGATAAGATAAAGAATAAAAATCCGTAGATTGATACATGGCATGGCAATAAAGCTGCGCGTCCGGCAGCAGCAGTACGCCCGCCTGCCCCCGCACCGGCAGGGCACGCCACATTTTTTTCATTTTGGCGGCATTTGCCCAGTCTGCCAGGGTCTTAATTTCAGCGGACCGCTCGCTGCGGGAGCCGTTCAGGTTGTACCACCCAAAGGCGTCGAACAATCCGCCGTCCTGCAAGGCCCGCCAGCGGGGATTGAGATAGCCCCGCGCACCGGTAGCAAAAGAAATCAAAGCATCCAAACGGATATTTTCCGGGCGCCGCATCTCCTCTTTTTCCATCATGGGAAGATTGCCGCCCCTAGTCTGCCAGTCATGATTGCCGATACCCTCGGCCCGCCAATATTCCTTGCCGTTTGCCGCAATGCGCATCATATCTCCTGCAAGAACCGGTGAGCATTTATTGCCGTACCAATATGTATAACCGTAAACATCGCAGTATTCGGCGGAGCGATAGTCATCGCCGCAAGCCGGTAAATCGCAGAATGTTTTGGCGTTGCCATGAGCCGATATCATCACATCCGGGTCGGCTTCACGGATCACATCATAGCGCATCTTCATGTGCTCAAGGGCATTGTCCAGACGGAAACGCAGCATATCCATCGTATCGGGATAAGGCTGAATCTGCCTTGGCAGCTCAATATCCTCCCAACAGGAAAGGCTGTAGCGTTTCCATGTATTCCTGACGCTGACTAAATCGTTGTTATATTTTTTCTTCACCCATTCTCTGAATGCTTTTTGGGTATCCGGGCAATAGCAAAGATTGTCCGGGCTGTACATGGAGCACTCATTCCAAATATCATAGCCGTAAAGCCCCGGATGCCCTTTGTAATGTTTCGCCAATTCGCTCAAAAACCGCCTGGCCTGTTTTTGTACCGTCGGATTATCCAGACACATCCGGGTAATCCCTGTAGCTGCCGAATCGCCCATACAGTAAGTGTGGGCGCTGCCGCTTGCCGATTCTGTCCGCCCCTCGGGGCAAATACGGTAAAGCCAGTCGGGGGCTTCATAAATATGCTCGGCAATAATGGTTTTTATACCATACTTGGCCGCCAAATCCAAATGCCTGTCAAAGGGAGCCCAATCAAACGCATCCGGTGCAACGTGTACGGAATTCCATGTAAACCAATGCCGGAACATCGTATGCCCGTCTTCCTTTGCAACCTGATAATCACGCTCCCAGTCTTGCTCAGGCGGCGCCGAGCGGCGGTAATATACCGCACCGATTTCTACAATTCCTTCACCTGCCGGGTCATATTTTTTCATAAAAGGCTCTTTGGGCAAGATATTTTTATCTAAGCTTTGCTTCATGAAAGCTCCTTTCTTATGAATACAGGTTCTCATCCCTTGATGCTTCCCGCGGTAATCCCTTCAACCAAATATTTCTGGAAGGCAATAAACATAAAAAACAACGGCGCAAGTGATAAAATTGACATCGCAAACAGCGCCCCCCAAGAGCTTTGGCCTTGAGAATCAATAAACATGCGAAGCGCCAATGCCACGGTAAATTTTCTCATGTCCGTCAGATAAAGCATTTGCGTGAAGAAGTCGTTCCATGTCCATATAAAGGAGAATATACATACCGTTACGATAGCCGGAACCGATAACGGCATAATAATATACCAAAACAACCGGAAAGGGCCGCAACCGTCAACATCGGCCGCTTGATCAAGTTCCTTTGGAAGCCCACGCATATATTGCGTGAACAAGAAGATGAAAAATCCATTTACCCCTAAAAAGGCCGGAACAATCAACGGTAAAAAGGTATTGATCCAGCCAAGGTTATTAAAGACAATATACTGGGGAATCAACCGGACATGCATGGGCAGCATCATTGTCCCCAGCATCAGCGTAAACCATACCGCGCGCATTTTGAAGTTAATCCGGGCAAAGGCATATGCCGCAAGGATGCTTGAAAAAACACTGCCGACCATAACAAACATAACAATCGTAAAGGAGTTTAGAAAGAACGCGCCGAAAGTAATGCCGGACATTCCGCTCCAGCCGATAACATAGTTTAATAAAATAAACGGGTTGGGAATTAAGCCCGGATTTTGAAAAATTTGTGTCTGCTCACTAAAAGAAGCGCTAAGCATCCATGCCAGCGGATATATCATGAAACATCCGAAAAGCACGACCAAACTATGAAACAATATGGTTGATATATGACGTTTCTTCATATTTATCTCCTTTCTTTTTTAATTTTTCTAATCATAGAACACCCATTTTTTTGACGTTCCAAATAAGACGCCCGTAAAGGTCGCGATGATAATTAACAGCATCCACGCCATCGCCGACGCATAACCCATCTGGAATTGTCCAAAACCTCTAATATAGATATACAGTGAATAAAGCAATGTGGAATCCAAGGGGCCGCCGGTTCCGCCGGAAACAATAAACGCCGGCGTGAAAGCTTGGAACGCGCTGATGATTTGCATAACAATATTAAAGAATACCATGGGTGTAAGCAAAGGAAGCGTGATGTTAAAAAACTGCCTGATTTTTCCCGCGCCATCTATCGTTGCAGCTTCATAATAATCCGCCGGAATTTGCTTTAAGGAAGCAAGAAATATAACCATTGAAGAACCAAACTGCCAAATGGCTAATACAATCAATGTATTCAGCGCAGTAGGGGGGGATGCAATCCAGTTCATGCCTTCAATGCCAAAGAATCCAAGAATCATGTTAAGGATACCGTCGCCGCTGAAGATTCTCCGCCATAAAATCGCTACCGCAATGCTTCCGCCAAACAAGGACGGAAGATAGTAAACCGCGCGGTAAAAACGCACGCCGCGTCTGTTCTTTTTTAAAGCCATTGCAACAAACAGCGCAAACGCCAACTGTAATGGTACTGAGGTCAATACAAACCTAAAGGTTACCGAGAGGCTCTTTAGAAATCTCGGGTCACGAAACATATGCGTATAATTATACAAGCCCGCCCATCTTGGAGGCGTTAACATATCATAATGAGTAAACGAAAAATATAACGATGTTATCATAGGAATTACGGTAAGCCCAAAGAACCCGATAAGCCACGGGATAAGAAATACATGGCCGACAACTTCCGCACGGGCACTTTTGTTTTTCATAGAACCCCCTCCTTTGCTTTAAAAATGAACCCATTCAAAAGATCGTAATCCTGGCTGAACGGGTTCATTTTTTAAGCGTTGCGCACTTCCGGCGATTTACTATTGGCGAGCGAAGATCGCGTCTGTTTCAGATATGAGCTGAGCTACTGCCGCTTGCGGATCCTGGGTGCCAAAGGCCACTCTGTCCGCCGTATTTCTAAATGCGTCCTGGAATTCAGAAGCGCCTGCGGGTGGTAATGCATGGCCCTGGGCGTTTCTGTTTAGCATCGTTTCGGAAATGAATCCAAGGATAATCCTCCCATTTTCGTCAAGGATGCCTTCTAATTCCTGAGCTGAAATCGTGTTGATCGGCACGCCCTGTTCCAATTGAAGCAGATTGGTGGCGGATTGCCTGTTGATAAAGTGATTCACGAACCGGAAAGCCGCTTCCTTTTTCTCATCTGTCGTATTGGCAAACACACTTAAGTGAGAAGCCGCGATGGTGTTGATTTGGAAACCGTCATTCGATTTCGGGTAATTGATGATACGCAAATCAGCGTCGGGCATTTGAACGGCATATAAGCGGTATTGGTTAGCCGGTACATTCATCACGGCGGTTTTTCCGTTGGCGAATAAATTTTCTTCAATCGGCATGCCCCTGCTTTCCACCATCGTTGCGGCGTCGGGTATTAATCCTGCCTGGAGCAGATCGTTGTAATAGGAAAACCATCCGACCATTGTTTCTTCAGAAGTCGCAAGTGCGCCGTCTTCAGAATAAATATCGGAGCCCTGCTCTACCGTGCGGGTCCAATAACGGAAGGCTTCCAGATTCTCCGGGGGCAGAGATGAGAAGTGTCCGGCCTGAGTCGCTTCACGGAAAATTCTGTGCGTTTGCGCAAAGCTGTCCCATGTGAACTGTTCGCCGTTTAAATAGTCTACTCCGATTGCGTCATAGATGCCTAGCTCTTCAATCATGCTGTGATTGATAAGCATAGCGTCAAAGGTAACCCCTTGCGCAACCATCCATAAGGTGCCGTTAATGCGTCCGGCGCCTAAAACGTCTTCGGGAATATACTCAGTTTCAAATGTTCCGTTCGCAATCCAAGGCGCAAAATCTGCTAATACGCCACGTTCCGCATAGTCGCTGGCAAACGAAGCATGAACGCCCATAACATCCGGTGCGGCCCCGCCGGCGATTTGAGTTGTGATTCTGTCACGATACTCAGGAAATGGAGCCGGCTCACGGATTACGCGAACATCGGGGTTTTCTCTTTCAAAATCATCGCAGATTGCACTATAAATTTCATTGCGGTTTGTATCTCCCCACCATGCAAAACGGATTTCAACAACATCGCCGTCGGCTTGCGCGGCAGGTTCATTGCCCGCGGCAGCTTCAGCGCCCTCGTTTGCCTGTGTTTCTGCAGGTGATGTTGATGGCTGCCCGCCGCAACCGGCCAAAAGACCAAATATCAACAAGCCTACAACCAGTATTTGACTTATTTTCTTCAATTTCATAATCCACCTCTCTAGTAATGCGATATTCTTATTGTTCTTCAGTTTAAGCTTGAAATACCTTGCCAACATGAATCAATGATGACATCCACCCTGCTGACAATTTTAATTCCACCGTCAGCGCGAGATTTGCTTTAACAGATGATTTTTGTGCATCTTTATGGCGCCGGTATATCGAACCACCTTTCTTCTAATATAATAGCCGACCCTTGAGGCGCACCGGTAAAGGATTTAACATTTTCCCTATGCAGCCAACTGACTTATGTAAACATTCAACCGGAATCCATTTTATGCACGCTTCGTTACATTTAATCATCTGATGTATGATGGATGTAAATAATATTATATTCGAATATGTGAGTTCAGTCAATATTATTTTTTATTTCTACATAAATTTGTCATTATATATAAACTAAAAGGTAGTAAATTATTACATATGAATTAATATAAAGTCATTTTTCGCTTTAATATTTTGTATGAAAAATATTAAAACCCCCGAAACATTCATCTGATATTTATGAAGCCACTATCACGGAATGGCTCATACGGTTTAACCAATTCAACATCTTTAACAGTAGATTGAAAATCGGAACAAGAAATAAATAAAACCGCTGTTAAAGCGGTTTTATTTTGCATTATTTACGGTTATCACCGCAACAATGCCACTTTTTACCGAAACCCGTATGTCCGTCCCCTGAAACTCGTTGCTCACGGCGCGTGGGTCGTCAAAGCTTAGATCATAATCCTTAAGCGGGTATTTCCCGTTTGATATCGTGACGCCGCGGCTTGTTCCCTCAAGCGAAAACACCGACAGGTATGCGTTTTCCCGCGCCGGTATGGTAATCTCGCCGTCCTTTACCGCAAAAACCTCGGTATCGCCGTCGGTAATTTTCGCGTCAACGCCGCTTTTAGCGCACCACGCAAGGTTTTGAAGGTTCCCCCATGTATGGTCTAAGCGACGCCCGAGCATACCTGCCATTAAAATACGCGTGTACCCGCGCTTTACAGCTTCGCGCACGGCAAGCCATGAGTCCGTGTAGTTTTTATCGGCGGGATATGTGACGCGCGCTATCCCGTCAGGTATTTTTTCAATCGAATCAAAATCGCCAAGCAACAAATCCGGCTTCACTTCAAGCTTCTCACAATGAAGATAGCCGCTGTCGGCGCACAGAATGAAATCCTTACGCTTGATCTGCGCTCTTACTGCTAAGTAATTTGCAATTTCCCCGCCGCCCAGAATCAGGCACCCGGTGGGCTTTAGCTCTTTCGTTCCCACTCTTTTATATCCTTTAGCTGTAAAAATATCTGTTTGTAGCTTAAGTACCGTGTTTCAGCGATTTTTCCGTCCTTTGCCGCCTGAATGACGCCGCAGCCGGTTTCGGCGGTATGCGTGCAGTCTTGAAACCGGCAATCCTTTATGTACGGCTCAAATTCGCGGAACAAGCGCTGCATATCCTCTTTGCCGACGCCGCTTACCTGTACAATGTCGATGGACGAAAAACCGGGGGTATCAGCCACTCTGCCGCCGTTATCCAGCGTGAATATCTGCGTCGTGCGCGTGGTGTGGCGGCCGCGCCCGAGTTTTTTGCTAATCTCGCCGACCTCGAGCCCGAGACGCGGGTCAATCGCGTTTAACAGGCTTGTTTTCCCGACGCCGGAGTTGCCTGAAAACGCCGAAAACTTACCGCTTAAGCTATCCTTCAGCGCCTGCACGCCCTCGCCGGTTTCAGCGCTTATCTGGAACACCGAAAACCCCGCCTGCTTATACACCGAAGTAAGGGCTCCCGCATCCTGTAAATCTGATTTTGTCACGGCGATATACGGCTCGATATGCTTATACTCGAGCACCGCGATAAACTTATCCGCCACAAAGAGGTTGGGCGGAGGCTCCGATACCGACAGCACGGCGACCATCACGTCGAGGTTTGCAAGCGGCGGGCGGATAAGGAAGTTCCTGCGTTTTTGAATGTGCTCCACTAAGCCGGAGCCGTCGTCGTTCACGCTGATATTGACGCGGTCACCGACGCACGGCTTTTGCCCGTCCTTTCTGAATATGCCCCTCGCCCTGCATTCTATAAGCCCGCCGGAGGTCGATACCGTGTAAAAACCACCGCTTGACTTGATAATCGTGCCGCTTTTCCCGTCATGCGCCGTCATTCGATATCCACCGTGATGTCTTGGTGCAATCTTCTGTTGATATAAACCCTTACAAGAACCGATCCGGTCTCAGTCGTCGAGAAGGTAGGACGCCAGAACCTTGTGCCCTCCTGACGCGGGTTCACGGTGGTCTCAGCCACTACGCGGTCGTTGATCCTTGCTCTCACAAGAAGCTCCTCGTCAACATCCGGAAGCTCCACGCTTATCCTGACGCGGTGGCTTGATCCGGGCCGCCCCTCGTCATCATCTGCCGGAGCGTTCGGGTCGGCTTCAGGCGGCGCCGCTGAATCCGCTACCACAAGCGTCACGTCGGTGCCCTCGTTTACAAGCGTTCCCGGCAGCGGTTCCTGCGCGAGTATGGTGCCGTCCGGAATTTCGTCGCTCGCCTGCCGCCTTACAACGCTTCCGATGACAAGCAGCCGCCTTTCAAGGATTTCCCGCGCTTCGTCCAGCGTCAGGCCGACGACGCTCTCGATCTGGAACGGCAGCCTTTCAGGGCCCATGCTGACGTAAACCGTCACGACAGTACCGGACGTTACGCTTGAATCCCGCGACGGATCGGTGTATATCACGCAGCCTGCGGGGACTTCCTCGCTGTAGAGCTTTTCCTCGCGGCTTTCAAGCCCGTGCTCATGGAGCCACGCGACCGCCTGGCGCACGTCCCTGCCCGCGAAGTTGGGCATTTCCACAATAAACTGGCCTAAGCTGACAGTCACACGCACCTGCGAGCCAAGCTTCGCGCGAAGCCCCGCCCGCGGCCTTTGCTCGATAATAACGTCCTTGCCGAACTCGTCACTGTAAACGCGATCTTCAGGTATTATCTCAAACTTGTCGTCGTTTTGGGCGACAGCCGTTTCAAATTTAAGCCCTACAAGGTTTGGTAAATCCTCCTCGCCCACCTGTACGAACGGGTTGTTGTAGTAAAGCATCAGCCCGATAAACGCAAGGCTCGCCAACACAAATGCCAGCGTAACCCCGGTCAGTATGGGGATGTACGGCGTTTTGCGTCGTCTTTGCACGTCTTCCTCCTCGCGTGTTTCCCGTATAGCTTTCCGGATTTTTTTGTCTTTCATTTTATCGTGTTCGTTATCCAGATATTTATATTCAAAGTGAATCGAAGGGTTTTGCTTAAAGCTTTCGATATCCGCGATCATTTCGGCGGAGGACGCGTACCGCTTACCGGCGTCCTTTTGCATGGCGCGCACGGTGATTTCCTCAAGCCCGGGCGGGATATCCGGATTTATCGAGCTGGGCCTCACGGCCTGCGACTGTATCTGCTGGATCGCCACCGAAACGGGGGAATCCGCTTCGAAGGGCAGGCGGCCCGTCAGCATTTCAAACAGCATGACGCCGACGGAGTAAATGTCGGCTTTTTCGTCGGTGTTGCCGCCCATCGCCTGCTCGGGGCTGATGTAGTGGACCGATCCGATTGCGCGGTCGGTGATGGTTTTGACCTCGCTCCTTGCAAACCGGGCGATACCGAAGTCGGTGACTTTTATCGTGCCATTTTGCAAAAGCATAATATTTTGCGGCTTTATATCGCGGTGTACGATGCCTTTGTCGTGTGCGTGCTGGAGCGCGCGCAAAATCTGCAATGAAAAATGGACAGCCTCTTTCCATGTCAAAACGCTTTGGCGCTCGATGTAATCCTTAAGCGTGATGCCGTCGATGTATTCCATTACAATCGAGTGGATTCTGTTTGTGAAGCTGACGTCGAATACCCTTACGATATTGGGATGCGAGAGCACGGCAATCGCTTTCGACTCGTTTTTAAAACGCCTTAAAAACTCGGCGTTTCCCGCAAATTCGTCGCGCAAAATCTTAACGGCGACCGTTCGGTTGTCGATTGTGTCAAACGCCTTGTAGACATTGGCCATTCCGCCCATGCCGATCAAGGCCTGTATTTCATAACGGCCCTCAAGCCGTTTGCCTAAGTATTTGTCTCTCTCCAAGTCTTAATCCTCCAGACGCCGCATGCCTAATTGCTGCACACTACCGCGGTGATGTTGTCAGCGCCGCCTCTTTCCTTTGCGATGTCGATAAGCGTGCTTGCACTCTTTTCATCGGCGCACCGTTTTAAAATATCATAAAACGTTCCCGGCTCAAGGTAATTGTAAAGCCCGTCGGAGCACAACAGCACAATATCGTCAGGCGAAAGATCCTGAACAATGAAGTCGGCGTCGACGCTCGGCTCCGCCCCTATCGCGCGTGTGATTAGATGCCGCTTCGGATGCACCTTTGCATCCTCGGGGGTGATTTCGCCTATGTCCACAAGCATTTGCACAACTGTGTGGTCGCGCGTGAGCTGCAGCTCGCGCGTTTGCGACACAATGTATGCGCGGCTGTCTCCGACGCACGCGATATATAGCGTTGCGCGCAAAAATACCGCCAAAATGATAGTCGTCCCCATATGCGAAAGGTCTTCGTCTTTTCCGGCGGCTTCATGTACAAGCGCGTTCGCGCCCGCCACCACCGAAAACAAGACCGAGCGCAGGGAAGTCTCCGAAAGTCCGGCCGAAAGCTCCCGTTTTAACGCTTCATACGCGTAATCCGACGTGATTTGAGACGCCACATTCCCACCCTTTTCGCCGCCCATTCCATCGCACAAGATCGCAAAGGCAAGCGCATCGGACAAAACCTCGGCCTTAAACACGTCTTGGTTTGTTGCGCGCACCATTCCGACGTCCGTCGCGCCAAAGATATTTCTCAAGCCCGTTACCTCCCCGGCAAATTTAAGAGTCTGTCTTAAGCCTCAGCTGACCGCAAGCTGCGTTTACGTCATCCCCAAGCCTTCGCCTTACGGTCGTGTTGATGTTCATATCCGTCAAAATCTTATGAAACCTTTGCACCTGCTTATCGCGGCTGCCTCTGTGCCTCGACCCCGTAACATCGTTTGCCGGAATCAGGTTCACATGGCAATTCATGCCAAATAATAGCCTTGCAAGCTCCCTTGCGTTGTCATCGCCGTCGTTTGCGCCGTTAATCAGCGCGTATTCAAAGCTAACCCGGCGGCTCGTTTTGTCAAAATACCGCTTAGCGGCGTCAATCAACTCGTCCACGCCCCACCTGTTGTTCACGGGCATCAGCGCGCTTCTTATCTTGTCGTTTGGCGCGTGCAGCGAAACCGAAAGCGTCAGCGGAAGCCGTTTTTCCGCGAGTTTATCCATTTTATCCACAAGCCCGCAGGTTGAAAGCGATACATGCCTTAAGCTCATGCCGCGCCCCTGCTTTGACGACAGAATCTCTAAAAAATCAAGGACATTTTCGTAATTGTCAAGGGGTTCGCCTATGCCCATCAGCACAACGCCGCTTACCGGCTTTTTAGAATCCTGCTCCGTTTTATACACCTGCTCCAGCATCTCGGACGCCGAAAGGTTCCTCTCAAGCCCCGCCTGCGTTGACGCGCAAAACCCGCATCCCATACGGCATCCCGCCTGTGTTGAAACGCACAGGCTGTTACCATGATGGTAGCCCATCAGGACACTTTCTATGCAATTTGCGTCCATGAGCTCATATAAGTATTTTACAGTACCATCATGCGCGGATACAAGCTTTTTTTTAATTTTTAATGAATTTATAAAACATTGTTTTAAAAGCTGTTCCCTCAAGCCCGCCGGAAGCGTCGTCATTATGCCAAAATCGGCCGCGTGCTTTTGATGAAGCCACTCGAAAAGCTGCCTCGCCCTGTATTTCGGCTCGCCTTCTTTTTCCAAAAAAGCCTCTACCGCGCTAAACTTAAGCGATTTTATGTCTGTTTTATCAGGATCATGATGCACTTCTCAGCTCTCCCTCCGGATAAAAGATGCGGTAAAAAATCCGTCGGAGCCGTTTTGAATCGGCGTGGTCAGAAATTCTCCCGATTTTAAAAAACCGGGGCTGTTTTCAAGAAACCGCTCTGCTATGCGTTCGTTTTCCTCGGGGTTCAGCGTGCACGTTGAATAGACTAAAAGCCCGCCCTCTTTTAAGTATCTAGACGTGTTTTTTAAGATTTGATACTGGACCTTTGGCAGGTCTTGAAACCCGCTGAAGTCATTAAGCTTGATCTCGGGCTTTCTCCGGATCACACCGAGCCCTGAACACGGCACGTCGCACAATATCTTATCGAAAAGGCCTATGCTCTCATCGAAAACCGAGCTGTCTAAAACGAGCGCCCTGATGTTTTTAAGTCCCATTTCGGCGGCGCGGCGGGATATCAGCCCCACCCGCTTAGGATGCAAATCGCAGGCGACGACCTCGCCTTTGCAGTTCATCATCTGCGCCATCGTAAAGGATTTCCCGCCGGGCGCCGCGCACGCGTCAAGCACGCGGTCGTTTTCAGCAGCGTTTAGCGACATCGCGCAAATCTGGCTTGATTTATCCTGGACATGGAAAAGCCCGCCTTTAAACTCCGGCATCGAGGATACCGCGCCGAAATCTTCTATCATCAAGCAGTTTTCGACTTCGGCGTCCGGCGTTACTGTGACGCCACGCCCCGCAAGGCTTAGGGCAAGCTCTTCCTGTGAGGTCAGCATCGTGTTCACCCTGATAAAAACGGGCGGCCTGCCAAGGCTTTCCGGGAGCATCCGTTTCGTAAAATCCTCGCCGTAGCTGTCAAGCCACAGCTTAACAAGCGGCGCGGGGCACGAATATTCCGCGCTGAGGCGCTCATCCAGCGGCTCATTCGGCACAGGGATTTTTTTGCCGCTTCGCAAAAACGAGCGCATAATCCCGTTTACGAAGCCGGCTGCGCTGCCTTGCCGCCACCTTTTCACAAGCTCGACGCTCTCTGAAACCGCCGCGTGATCCGGCACGGAATCCATATACAGAAGCTGATAAACGCCCACTCTAAGCGCCATCAGAACCTTTGGCGAAATTTTACCAATCGAGGTCTTAGAATGTGCGGCAATACAGGCATCAAGGGTTATCCTGCGCTCTAAGACACCGTAAAACAGCGCCGAAAAGAACGCGGCGTCGCGCCTGTCAAGGCCGTGTTCGCGTATTGTTTTGTCAAGCGTAAGGTTCGACCACGCGTTTTTATCCTGCGTTTTAAGCAGGGCCAAAGCCGCAAGCTGCCGGATATTATTCAAGTTTTCAGTCCTTTTTAAACCATTTTATACCAAACGTTTCGGGATTATGTTAATCGCGTGTAAACATTTGGCCGGCCGTTAACCGTTTGCCGCGAAGAAACTCAGCGCCCGTCATCGGCTTTTTGCCCTCAGGCCGCACGGATAAAAGCTCCACGGCGCCGCTCCCGCAGCCCGCTATCAGGCGCTTTTCGTCGAGTATTTCGCCCGGCCCGCCAAAGAACCCGGATACGGGTTTTGCGCCCGCTACCTTTAAAACCTTGCCGTCAAGCCTTGTAAACGCCATCGGCGCGGGGTTCAGCCCGCGGATCAAGTCGCAAAGCGCCTTGGGCTCTTTTGTAAAATCAAGGTTCGCAAGCTCTTTTTTTATCATCGGCGCGTATGTCGCAAGGCTGTCGTCCTGTTTTTGGCGCACGGCGTTTCCGGATGCTATCAGCGCTGTGGTCTCCGCAAGCGCCGTCGCGCCGAGCGGAGCCAGCCGTTCAAACAATTCCCCCGCCGTTTCGTCCGGTAAAATCTTGGTTTTGAGCGACAATATCATGTCTCCCGTATCGATGCCCTCTTCCATGAACATGGTGGTGACGCCGGTCTCGCCGTCGCCGTTTATGATACTCCATTGGATCGGCGCCGCGCCGCGAAGCTTCGGCAAAAGCGACGCATGTACGTTTATGCATCCATATTGGGGCAGACTCAGTATCTCCGGCAGCAAAATCCTGCCGTAAGCCACGACGACTATCAAATCAGGCGCAAGCTCTCTTAAGATTGACAAGGCATGTCCGTCGCGCATGTTTTCCGGCTGGTAAACGGGGATTTCATGCTGCAAGGCAAGTTCCTTTACAGGCACCGGGGAAGTCTTATGTCCGCGCCCGCGCGGCTTGTCCGGCTGCGAAAAAACGCCCGCTATATCATAGTTTTCCCGTATCAGGGCATGAAGGCACGGCACGGCGAAACCGGGCGTGCCCATGAAGACAACTCTCATTCATCGTCCTCCTCGAAGCTAAGCACTTCTTCCGTCAAATCCACAAACAAAACGCCGTCAAGATGGTCTATTTCGTGGCATATAGCGCGCGCTAAAATCCCCTCCCCGGTCATCTCAAAGAAGTTTCCGCGGCGGTCCTGAGCCTGTACGGTCACTGACTGCGGACGCTCGACATAACCGTATTCGCCGGGAAACGACAGGCATCCCTCGTGCTCCGTAACGGTTTCATCCGACCGCCATACGATATTGGGATTTATAAATTCCACGTTTTTATCGCCGTTTTGCGCAATGAACACGCGGCGCAAAACGCCCACCTGAGGAGCCGCTAAGCCAAGCCCGTTTGCTTCGGCCATTGTTTCGGCCATATCCTCCAAAAGCTGGTGCAGCCTTTTGTCAAAGACCGCCACCTCACGGCTTTTTTTGCGCAGTATATCCTCGGAGCCGTTTAAAATATTCCTTGTCGCCAAAGCAAAACCTCCAACTAATAGTGCATGTCTATCGAAATCCCGGTCTTTTTGGATTCGCTTAAAAACCATTCCAGCATTCGGCTTAGAAGCTGCCGTGTGCGCCGGTTGTTTTTGCATTTTAAAACCAGCCTGTACCGGTATTTGTTTGCCGTTTTAAGAATCTCGGCGGGCGACGGACCTAAGAGCCTTGCCGGTATATCGGGGTACTCCTGTGCGGCAAGCTCCTTGAAGCGTTCCGTAAACCTGATCGCCTGCCGCATTGTCCCGCCATCGTCGGAGCCTGAAAAAGTAATCGCGCAAAACGTGCAGAACGGCGGGTAAAGGTGCAGCTTCCTAAGCTTTATTTCCTGCCTGTAAAACGCGCCGTAATCCTGAAGCGCCGCAAATTCTATCACGGGGTTGTCGGGCGAGTACGTCTGCACGACCGCACGGCCGCGCTTATCGCCGCGGCCGCCGCGCCCCACAACCTGCGTCAACAGCGAGAATGTCCGCTCGAAGCTTTTGTAATCCCCCGAATACAGCGATTGGTCCGCCTGCAAAACCCCCACAAGCGTAACGTTAGGGAAATTAAGCCCCTTCGCCACCATCTGGGTACCTATCATTATATCATATTTTTGTGATGAAAATGCATGAAACAGATTTTCATGCGAAAACCGGCTCATGGTAGTATCCATATCGACGCGCAGGATACGCGCGTCCGGGAAGATGATTTTAAGCTCCTCCTCGAGTTTTTGCGTGCCGATGCCTGCGTACCGCACAAGCCCGCTGCCGCACGCGGCGCACGTTAAGTCCCTGCCTTGACGCTTTGTATACGAGCAGTAGTGGCAGACAAGGCTGTCGTTTGCGTTGTGGTATGTAAGCGCGACGGAACAGTTCGGGCAACCGGCGGCGGCGCCGCAGCTTGCGCACTTTACCAGCGTTGAGTGTCCCCGCCGGTTTAACAAAAGAATCGACTGCCCGCCCTTTTCAAGGTTGTCGTGCAGCCCCTCAAGCAGCGGCGCGGACAGAGCCGGGTACGCGGATACGTTCGAAGCCTCGCGCATATCAACAATCTCGACGTCCGGCAAAAGCGTTTGGTTGTATCGTTTTAGCAGTGTAAAGAGCTTATACTTGCCACTTTTCGCGGCGTAAAAGCTTTCAATCGACGGCGTCGCCGATGACAGCAGCAGCATGGCGCCGTGGTACGCGCACCGCTTAAGCGCCACATCCCGCGCGTGGTATCTCGGCGTTTTATCGGATTTATACGTGTTTTCCTGCTCCTCGTCGATGACGATAAGGCCGATGTTTTTAAACGGAGCGAACACAGCCGACCGCGTGCCGACGACGATATCGGCGCCTCCGCTTTTTATGCGCTTCCACTCGTCCATGCGCTGCCCGAGCGAAAGGTTCGAATGCAATACCGCAACACGGCTGCCGAAGCGGCTTAAAAAGCTTTCGGCCGCCTGCGCGGTAAGCGAAATCTCAGGCACAAGAACAACAACGGTTTTACCGCAGCTTATCACGTGACGCGCAAGCTTTACGAAAACCTCCGTCTTGCCGGAGCCCGTCACGCCGTATAACAGCGCCGTTTCGGCGCTGCCGCTGCCGCAAAGGGCCTTTAAGCCCTCGTATGCCGCCGCCTGTTCCTTTGAAAGCTCAGGCTGCGGATTAATCACGCCGGATTTTTCAGCATATGGCGTCCTTGGCGTGATATGGTCAAAATATTCGGCGCCACCCTTCTTTACAAGGGCGTCAACAACTGCGCGGGTCACGCCCATGTAGTAGCAGATTTCCTTTAACGACGCGGTTTCGTTTTCCAAGATAAAATCATATACCTGTCTTTGCTTTTTTGTAAGAGCCGACTGCGGATATCCGGAATCCTTAACCACCCGCACCATGACCTGCTTTTCGTCGGACACGCGCTGTTTCGCGTCTTCCGTTTTAATGACGGCGCCAGACCGGACAAGCTCCAAAAGCCGCTCATCGTCCGCGCGCGCGCCAAATTCGCCGAGTAGTATTTTCTCCTCGACGGGCACACGTTTTGCGGCAAGGTAATCGCATATTTCAGCGGACCGAGGCGGCACGGTAACCGATAAATCCCCGCGCGAATACAAAACCTTGTAATGGATGCCGAGCCCCGCCGGTATGAGCAGCTTTAGCGCGTCAAACCACGTGCAGAACATGGTCTCGCGGATAAACCGGAGCAGGAAAAGCATTTCCCCGCTAAGCACGGGCGTATCGTCGATTACCGCCGACAGCGGCTTTAGCTGTGCTTCCCCGCCGTCTTCCGAAAGGCTTAGGATGAAACCGGTGCGCTTTTTGTTTCCGCCGCCGAAAGGCACCGTGCAGCGGCAGCCGGGAAGCGCTGAAGCTTCGAGGCCATCCGGGATTTTATAGCGGTATTCCCTGTCGAATCCGGCGTGGGTGTTTTCCACCGCCACAAGCGCTGTTTTTACCATTGAGCCTGTTAACACTATCTGAAATGCTCAGATAAAATCGGTTACTTTTGCCTTGCCGGAGGCAAACTCTTCGACGGCGAGCTTAACCGGCTTTTCAGTGAGATAAATCTGGTTGTCCTCGGCTAAAGCGGAAATATCCCGCGCTCTTTGCGCAATTGCCACCACAAATTCGTAGTAGCTGTCGTGCTTGCCGATAATCTGGTACATCGACGGCCTGATCATACTGTAAAACCTCCTCAGTATATGAACGAACATAATCTCTATTTTTAAAAGGGCGTTGCAGCTTACCGCTTAAAGCGGCGGGAGCCTTAAGCTTTCGATAAAGCTTTTCATATGGCGCTCCTCGCAGCCCGCGGCCGATATGACCGCGCCGAGGCGCTCACAGCAGCGCTCCAAAACGTCGTTGATGATGATATAGTTATACTCATGCGCTTTTGAAAGCTCAAACCGTGCATTTTTAAGACGCGTCTGTATATCCTGCTCCGATTCGGTGCCGCGGTCGCGCAGCCGCTGCTCCAGCACCTTCCATGACGGCGCGACAATGAATACCAGCACAGACTCGGGATACATCTTTTTGACCTTCAGTCCGCCATGCACCTCAATCTCAAGGATTACGTTCTTCCCTGAATTTTGTATCTCCTCGACGCCCTTTTTCGGCGGGCCGTATAAATTCCCGTTATATTCGGTATACTCCAGCAGCTCCCCGTTTTCGGCCATTTGCAAGAACTCTTCGCGCGAATAGAAATAGTAGTGCGCGCCGTGCACCTCGCCCAACCGCGGAGTCCTTGTCGTAGCGGTGATTGCCCTTTTACAGTTTGAGGACATAGGCAAAAATTTATTCAGGATCGTATCCTTTCCGACGCCCGACGGCCCTGAAATGATGAACAAACGTCCCCGCTCAATCATTTTCCGCCACCTCGTTTTCATCAAGGCGGCCCGCGACCGAGTCGTGCGGCAAGGCCGAAAGTACTATATGATCGGAATCCATCACAATAACGGATTTTGTGCGCCTGCCGCAAGTTGCGTCAATGAGCCTGCCGCTTTCGCGCGCCTGTGAAATCATGCGCTTGACAGGGGCGGATTCAGGGCTTATAACGGCGATGATGCGCCCCTCCGATATCATATTACCAAACCCGATGTTTAAAAGCTTCACCCGCAAACTCCTATTCTATGTTTTGGATCTGTTCCCTTATTTTTTCAATCTCGCTTTTCATTTCGACAACAAGCTTTGAGATTCCGATGTCCTGCGCTTTTGAGCCTATTGTATTTGTTTCGCGGTTTAATTCCTGTACCAGAAAGTCAAGCTTGCGCCCGACCGCTTCGCCGGAGCTTAATATGGACCGAAACTGCTCGATATGGCTGTAAAGGCGCACCGTTTCCTCGTTTACCGATATTTTTTCGGCAAAGATCGCGGCCTCCGTCAATATCCTTGCTTCGTCTATCTGCTTTTGCTCGAGCACTTCCGTAATCTTCGCGGTTAATTTAGCTTTATAATCCTTAAGCGTTTGCGGCGCTAATCGTTCAACCTCCCCGACGCAGCCCTCGATCAGCGAAAGCCGCGATATCACGTCGGCCTTGAGCTTTTCGCCCTCGGAAACCCGCATCGATACCAATTTTTCCAGCGCCTCCGCGGCGACTTCCCGAACCGCGTTCCACACGGCGTCTTCGTCGTCGGACGTTTTCCTCACGATAAAAATATCGCCGAACCTTGAAAGGCTTGTCAGCGTTACGTCGTCGGAAAGCCCCAGCTCATCGCCCAGCCCCCGCATCGCTTTGAGGTACGACCCTGCCAGCGGCATGTTTATCCCGACCTCCAAGCCCATACCCTCAATCTGCACCATTGTCAGCGAAAGATCGACCTTGCCGCGCGATATCTTATTATATACCAGCGATTTAAGCTTTTCCTCAAGGTATGCGTTTGAGCGCGATATGCGCGGGGAAAACTCAAAAAAGCGATGATTCACCGATTTTATCTCGACCGTAATCTCGCGCCCGTCTATCATTTTCTGCGCGCGCCCGTACCCTGTCATGCTGCTTATCATATATACTCCTTAACTGATAGAAATTATATCGGATTTGCGGGGATTTTTGCCGGCCAAGGAGTATAAAGCCCCTCACTGCCGAATAGTAGTATCAATCATACTCTTTCGCATAATAAAAGTCAAGGGAGCCAGGGCAACAGCATTTACTTTTTGCTGAGCGTGAATCACAGCAAATGGGCTGAAAAACCACCCCGGCACTTCGTGCCACCCCTCCAAGGAGGGGAATTTCGCTCCGTTTTATCCCCATTCCCCTCCTCGGAGGGGTGGCGTTCGCAGACGGCGGGGTGGTTCGGCCTAAATAAAAAAATAAATGCTGTTGCCCTGTCAAATGCGAAAACTATTGACAGGACAACCTCAAAAGTTTAAAATAGATAAGTGTAATTCGACTTTATTCATAGATTTTTTAATATCGCTGAAGAAAAGTAAATCTGTTTGGTTAGGAGCGTAATATAATGAAAAAACTTCTTTGTTCAATGATTGCCATCGCTTTGACCGCTGCCGGTCTTGTCGGCTGCGGGTCGTCCGGATCGAACTCCGCGACTTCGTCCGTGTATAAAATCGGAGCCTCCGGGCCTCTTACCGGCGGCGCTGCAATCTACGGCAACGCTGCCAAAAACGGCGCGACGATTGCCGTGGAGGAAATCAACGCATTGGGCGGCATCCAGTTTGACTTGCGCTACGAGGACGATGAGCACGATCCCGAAAAAGCGGTCAACGCGTACAATACGCTGAAGGATTGGGGCATGCAGCTTTCTTTGGCCACTGTAACGAGCACGCCCGGCGCCGCTGTTGCTACCAAGTATTTCGAGGACCGTATTTTTGCGATCACCCCCTCCGCTTCCTCCGTGGCTGTTGTGGAGGGCAACGACAATGTGTTCCAGATGTGCTTTTCCGACCCCAGTCAGGGTACCGCCTCCGCCCAGTATATAAGCGAAAATTCGCTTGGTACAAAGATTGCCGTCATCTATAAAAACGACGACGTATATTCCTCCGGGATTTTTGAAACGTTCATGTCCGAGGCGGCTGCGCGCGGAATGGATATCGTATCTACCACCACGTTTACCGAAGACAGCCAAAACGACTTTTCCGTCCAGTTGACCGAAGCTAAGAACCAAGGCGCCGACCTTGTATTTTTGCCTATGTATTATACTCCCGCCTCACTGATTTTCCAGCAGGCAAGGTCCATGGACTTTGCCCCGAAATATTTCGGAGTTGACGGTATGGACGGTATTTTGACGCTTGAGGGCTTCGATACCTCGCTTGCCGAGGGCGTAATGCTTCTGACCCCGTTTAACGCCGACGCCGCCGACGAGCGCACGAAAAATTTTGTATCGAAATATCAGGAAGCTTACGGGGAAATCCCCAACCAGTTTGCAGCGGGCGGATATGATTGCATCTACGCGATTTATGAAGCCATCCAGCAAGACAGCTCCATCACCCCCGGAATGAGCGCGGAGGAAACCTGCGAAAAACTGATAGCTAAGTTCACCAGCTTTTCCTTCGATGGCGTAACGGGTGAAAACACGACATGGTCCGCACAAGGGCTGGTTTCCAAGGGTCCTAAGGGAATGGTCATCAGAAACGGTGCTTATGTTGGCATGTAATCGCATTTCTTTACGGAAATAGCAAGAAAAAGGGGCTGCCGAGCAACTTCGCCAGCTCCTTTTAAGGTGAAACGGGGTATATTTATGGCCTTTCTTTCTCATTTATTCAGCGGGATTAGCCTTGGCAGCGTATATGCCATTATCGCTTTAGGATACACAATGGTATACGGTATCGCCAAGATGCTAAACTTTGCCCACGGCGACGTCATCATGATCGGGGCGTATGTTTGCTTTTTCTCCCTTTTGCACTGGAATATTCCCACGGTATTCGCGATTATTCTCGCAATGATTATCTGCACGGCCTTAGGCGTCTTGATTGAGCGGCTTGCCTACAAGCCGCTTCGCGCGGCGCCGTCGCTTGCCGTACTCATCACCGCAATCGGCGTCAGCTACTTTTTGCAGAACGCGGCTCAGCTTCTTTGGACCTCGAGCCCCAAGGTGTTCCCCTCTGTTTTAGGCGATACAAGCTTAAGGCTGTTCGGCGGCCAGCTTTCCGTTTCCATGATCTCCGTCGTTACCGTGGCGGCGTGCATCGTCATTATGCTCGGGCTTACCTGGTTTACGGGCAAAACAAAGACCGGCAAAGCCATGCGCGCCTGCTCGGAGGACAAGGGCGCCGCCCAGCTTATGGGTATTAACGTAAACTTGACGATCTCCGTGACGTTCGCGATTGGCGCGGCCCTTGCAGCCGTTGCCGGGGTTCTGTTGTGCTCGGCTTACCCCATGCTCATGCCGACCACCGGCGCCATGCCCGGAATCAAGGCTTTTACCGCCGCCGTGTTCGGCGGAATCGGCTCGATACCCGGCGCGATGCTAGGCGGAATATTGCTGGGGCTTATCGAAATATTTGGAAAAGCATACATTTCCACGCAGCTATCCGACGCCATCGTGTTTGCGGTGCTGATTATTGTCCTGCTTGTAAAACCCGCCGGACTGCTCGGCAAGCAGGTACGTGAGAAAGTTTGAGGCTTATGGCATGAGTAAAACGATACTTAAAAGCCCAATGCGTAAAAATATATCGATATACGCGCTGGTAATCATCGGTTATATCGTTATGCAATGCATGATTCAAACCGGAAACATCACCTCGGTCCTCCACGGGCAGCTTGTGCCGATCTGCGCATATATCGTAATGGCCATCTCGCTGAATCTGACCGTAGGCATACTGGGGGAGCTTTCTCTCGGGCACGCGGGTTTTATGAGCATCGGCGCTTTCAGCGGCGTCGTCGCCGCCACAAGCCTTGAAAGCATCATCCCCTTTGCCCCCCTGCGGCTGGCGGTATCTATGGCGATAGCCGCGGCCTTCGCGGGTGCGGCGGGCTTTCTGATCGGCATCCCCGTGCTGCGGCTTATGGGCGATTATCTAGCCATTGTCACGCTTGCGTTTGGCGAAATCATCAAGCACCTGATTAACTGCCTGTACATCGGAATCGACTCCGGCGGCCTTAGCTTCGGCTTTCTTGGGACCGCGTCCGACCTGAACCTGAAGGATGACGGCGCCGTCATCGTCAACGGTCCTATGGGAATCGCCGGGATTAACAGAATCTCTAATTTCACCGCGGGATTTATCCTTGTCATGGTTACGCTGTTCATTGTGCTCAACCTCATAAACAGCCGCGCCGGACGCGCCATCATGGCTTTGCGCGACAACCGTATCGCCGCTGAAAGCGTGGGAATCCCGGTAACAAAGTACAAGCTCATGGCTTTTGTTACCTCAGCCGCAATCGCCGGGTCGGCGGGGGCGCTTTTCGCGATGAACTATTCTACCGTCGTCGCGACTAAGTTCGACTTCGGCACCTCGATACTGGTTTTGGTCTTTGTCGTTTTAGGCGGGCTTGGCAACATGATGGGCTCGATCATCGCGGCAACCGTGCTTACCATATTGCCGGAGATGCTGCGTGAAATCGAGCAGTACCGCATGCTGGTCTACGCCGTTATACTTATCCTTGTCATGATAGCCAGAAACAACGCAAGCTTCATGGCATATCTCGATAACCTGAAAAACCGGATTGTAAACGCCGCGAAAAAAACGCGGAAAGGGGGGGCGTCTGTTGGATGAGAAAAGGCCAAAGACGAAGCTGGTTCCCGTGCCTTCTAAAAGCATAATCCCCGAACGCAATCTGGGTAAACCCCCTATCATGGAAGTACTCCGCCTTGGAATTGATTTCGGCGGCTTGACCGCCGTCGACGACTTTAACCTGACGCTGAGCCACACCGAGATAGCGGGGCTCATAGGCCCGAACGGCGCGGGAAAGACGACGATTTTCAACCTTCTCACCAAGGTTTACGAGCCGACGCGCGGAACGATCCTGCTTCACGGAAAAGATACGCACGGCATGAACACGGCGCAGGTCAACAGGGCCGGTATCGCAAGGACGTTTCAAAATATCCGCCTGTTTTCCAACCTTTCGGTGGAGGACAATGTAAAGCTGGGGCTTCATAACCAGATTGGGTATGGGATGTTCAGCGGGATTATGCGGCTTCCGCGATACTGGAAAGAGGAAAAACACGCGCATGAAAAAGCGATGGAGTTATTGTCCATCTTTGATATGCAGGACCTCAGGGGACACAGGGCGGGAGCGCTTCCTTACGGCGCGCAGCGCAGGCTTGAGATTGTCCGCGCCCTTGCCACCAATCCGTCGCTGCTTCTTTTAGACGAGCCCGCGGCCGGTATGAACCCCTCCGAAACAGGCGAGCTGATGGAAAACATCGTGAAGATCCGCGATGTTTTCCAAATTTCCGTGCTGCTCATCGAGCATGACATGAAGCTTGTAATGGGAATCTGCGAGGGAATTTGCGTGCTCAACTTCGGTAAGATCATCGCGAAAGGAACACCCGGCGAGGTGCAAAACGACCCTGTCGTCATCGAGGCTTATCTTGGCAGGCGGGGGGAGGAGGACCGGCGTGCTGAAAGTTGAGAATATGAATGTTTATTACGGGGCAATCCACGCGATCAGAAATGTTTCGCTTGAAGTCCTGCAAGGCGAGATCGTCACGCTGATTGGCGCAAATGGGGCGGGTAAAAGCACCGTTTTGCAAACAATATCCGGCCTTATGCGGTCGAAAACCGGGGATATCGCTTTTATGGACGAAAACATCGCCGCCGTCACGCCGCATAAAATCGTGGAGCGCGGCCTTGCCCATGTGCCGGAAGGCCGACGCATCTTCCTGCGCATGACAGTTAGGGAAAACCTTGAAATGGGCGCTTATACACGGCATGGCAGCGAGGTTCAGGAGGCGCTTGAAAAAGTCTATCAGTTATTCCCGCGGCTTTTAGAGCGCAGAAAGCAAATAGCGGGAACGCTTTCCGGAGGGGAGCAGCAGATGCTGGCCATGGGGCGCGCGCTGATGAGCCGTCCTAAGCTCCTGATGCTTGACGAGCCCTCAATGGGGCTTGCGCCGATTCTCGTTGAGCAGATATTCTCAATTATTGAGGATATGAACAAAAACGGCGTCACCATACTTTTGGTGGAGCAAAACGCACAGATAGCCCTTTCGATCGCGGACAGAGGCTATGTTTTGGAGACCGGCAGCATCATCATGTCGGGTACGGGCCATGAATTATCACAAAGCGACGATATCCGCAAAGCGTATCTTGGCGGATGACCATAATACTATATCGCGCTAAAAAACCGCCGGTTTTAATCCGGCGGTTTCCGTTTTTATCATACGATTTCCGAATAACTGCCAAGGTAGTAAAAATCATCGCACAAATCACTAAGCTCCCGCAAAACTTGATACAGCGCGGGTGAATACACGGGCGTATCCAAATCGAAATAGAACATAAACTCGAAATCACTGTTGGGTATCGGCCGGCTTTCAAGCTTGATGAGGTTGATCCCGTGGATAAAAATGCGAGACAGGATGTGGTAAAGCGAGCCGGGCTTATGCGGGATAGTTAGCATAAGACTGGTCTTGTCGGCTCCTGGATAAATGGCAAGGGATTTTGATATGCAGATAAAGCGCGTATAATTGTTGCCCTCGTCCTGTACCGATTGCATAAGCCGTTTGAGCCCGTATAACACGGCGCAGTTGCCCGATGAAATTGCAGCAACGTCGCTCCTCTCGGATTCTGCGACCATTTTCGCGGCAACGGCGGTGTTTTCGCAGACCGTCACCTTGCATCCTATGCTTTTTATGAAGCCCGCGCATTGGGCGATAGCCTGCTCATGGGAATAAATCTCCTTGATTTTAGATATATCGACGTCTTCCTTCGCAAGCAGGCAGTGGTCGATTTTAAGGCGCACGCTTCTCACAATGCTGAAAGGATACCGCATCATCAGGTCATACACCTGGTTTATCGAACCGGCGGTGCTGTTTTCAAGCGGCAGTATGCCATACGGGCACAACCCGCTGTCAATAGCGGAAAATACCGCCTCAAAGGTATTGAAATACAGTATGCTCGGAAGCGCAAACAGCTTCTCGGCGGCAAGCTGGGAGTACGCGCCCTCCGTGCCTTGACAGGCGATCACCGTCCGTTTGGGGAAAAGCCATTCCGTGTTTTTTATAGCGCCTTCAATCGTTTCAACAAGCTCGGACGACGGATTGATGATGCGCTCCTGCTCCGCGCGGCTCAGCTCGAACAGCATGGAGTATAATGCGGTAATATAAGCCTCCCGCCCCTCCCCGGCCTTGTGGGAGAGTTCATACAGCTTTTGCCTTTCTCGTGCCGGGTCATACACCGGCAGGTCGTTTTGCTTTTTATGTTTTGCTATTTCGCAGGATAAATCCATCCGGTCAAAAAAAAGCTTAACAAGGTTGTCGTCAATGTGATCGATTTTTTCCCTAAGTTTATTTAAATCCAAGAAAAGTCCTCCTTTTTAGCTGTCAAGCTCCGCCTTTAAACGGCTGCCCTCTTCCAGCAGCTCCTTGAGCGCGCGTTCGTCGCCGTCCAGAAGCGCCTTTCTGTAAAGCGACAGCGCCCCGATAAAGGAATCTAGCTCCTGTATCATAAAATCGTTGTTCTCCGTGCAAAGCTCCGCCCACATGTCGGCGTTTAAGCGCGCCACGCGCGTTAAGTCCTTGTAGCTTCCGGCGGAAAGGCCTTTGTGGCCCCGGGCGGTCGGGCTTTTGATATACGCGTTCGAGACTATATGCGCCATCTGGGAGCTAAACGCGATGATTTCGTCATGCTGTTTTGCCGTCGTGACGCTCAATCGCCCGAACCCGACCGGCTTTAAAAGCTCCTCGATTTTGCCAAACAGGGACGCGTCGTCATAGACCGGCGGCACAATGACCATCGTTTCTCCTTTAAAGAGGTTCGCGCGGCTGTTCTTGAAGCCCGCCTTATGGCTGCCCGCCATCGGGTGGCCGCCGACGAACGTAAACCCGTGCTGCTTCGCAATCGGGAAGCACCGCTCGCAGACAAACCGCTTGATGCCGCAGCAGTCGAACACAATCGTATTTTCCGCGATATTTTTCGCGGCGCTTTCAAGATATCTTACCGCGTCGCCGGGATTTACGGCGATCAAAACCGCGTCGCACAATCCGATGGTGTTGTCGTCCAGCACGCCGTTTGCGGCGCCCGAGAGCACAGCAAAGCCTAAGATTGCGTCGTCCGTGTCGTATGCGTAAACCGTATGCCCTCCGCCGCGGTAAGCTTTCGCCAAAGAGCCCCCGATTAGTCCCATGCCGACAATGCCTATATTCATGCCGTGACCACCTCGCGTATTTTGCGGATCTTCCCGGCTGTTTTTGAAAATTGTTCCGGCGTGAGCGATTGCGCGCCGTCACAGAGCGCGTTGACGGGATCGTTATGCACCTCGATCATGACGCCGTGGGCGCCGGCTGCGACCGCCGCCATCGCCATAGGCTCCACAAGGCGCGCGATTCCCGACGCGTGGCTGGGGTCTACGACAACTGGCAGATGCGAAAGATCGCGCAGCATCGGTACGGCCGAAAGGTCGAGGGTATTTCGCGTGTATGTTTCAAATGTGCGGATACCGCGCTCACAGAGTATGACGTTTTGGTTGCCGCCGGCCATAATGTATTCGGCGCTCATGAGAAGCTCCTGAAGAGTATTTGCAAGCCCACGTTTTAACAAGACCGGCTTTTTGAGCATACCCAGCTCCTTTAACAGCTCGAAGTTCTGCATGTTGCGGGCTCCGACTTGTATGATGTCCACCTTTTCAAACATGGGAAGATGATCCGCGTTCATGATCTCTGTGATAATCGGCATGCCGGTTTGCCTTTTCGCCTCAAGCATCATCTCGATGCCATCGGCGCGAAGCCCCTGAAAATCATACGGCGAAGTGCGCGGCTTAAACGCTCCCCCGCGCAGAATAGACGCACCGAATGCGCAAACGTCCTTCGCAATCGCAAGTATCTGTTCCGGGGATTCGACAGAACACGGCCCCGCGATCATCTGGAAATGTGGCCCGCCGATTTTTATCCCGCCGACGTCGATTACGCTGTCTTCCGGGTGAAATTTGCGGTTCGCGCTTTTAAACGGCTCCGAGATGCGTTTTACCGACTCCACCATCTCAAGCCCTTCGATAAGCTCCGTGTCGATCTGGCTTGTGTCCCCGATCAAACCGAGAATCGTATAAAACTCGCCCTTTGAGATGTGGACGCTAAGCCCCCGGCCTTTCAGCCATTCGGTAAGGTTTTCGATTTGTTCTTTTGTTGCGTTTGGTTTTAGTACCGCTACCATCATATTTTGCCTCCTTAACGATTGAGGAAAATAAAAAACCCGCCATGAACAAGGCTTTACATGCCCCGCGACGAGAATCTTAACAGCCTTTTCTATTGATTATAAAATAACACGAATCGCTTGGAACGTCAAGTGTTTTTTTATTTAGCCTGTTGAAAGGCTCAAGGCTACGCGGTATAATATAACGCAGAGGTGAAAAGCTAATGATTATCGATTTCCATGCCCACGTATTCCCGGATGACTTGGCGCCAAAGGCGATTTCCGCGCTGTGCGACGAAGTGGACGGCGTATATCCGCCGGTGAGCGACGGCACGGCCTCGGGGCTTTTAAAGAACATGGACGACTGGAATATCGATATTTCGGTTATCCTGCCCGTTATCACGAAACAATCCCAGATGAAAAGGGCAAACGAGTGGACTGCCTCCCAAAGCTCGGACAGGCTGATTGCTTTCGGCGGGATTTACCCGCACACCGGCGACTACAAAAGGGATATCGATTTTGTGGCGGGCTTAGGGCTTAAAGGGCTTAAATTCCACGCGGAGTATCAGGATTTTGTCGTCGACGATGTGCATATGCTTAAAATATACGAATATGCGCTTGGCAAAGGTCTGATTCTGTTGCACCATGCAGGCTTTGACCCTGCGTTTCCGGCGCCGTTTAAAAGCTCGCCGAGGCAATTCGCGAACATAGCGGACGCTATGCGCGGCGGAGTGATCATCGCGGCGCATCTGGGCGGACACGACCAGTGGGACGACGTGGAAAACCATCTCGTGGGGAGCGGTATTTATCTTGACACCTCGATGGGCTTTGCGTATTTTCCGCACGACCAGTTCTTGAGGATCGTCAAGAGCCACGGCGCAGATAAAATCCTGTTCGCCTCGGACGCTCCGTGGAGCAACGCGAAAACAGAGGTTATGCATTTAAAATCCCTGCCGCTTTCTAAGGACGACATGGATTTAATATTATATAAAAACGCAAAAAGGATATTGGGTATCGGCGCTCACAGCCCTAGAAAATCCCCAGATGCTCAAACAATATTTTAAATCCTATCATCACCAGTATAATGCCGCCCAAAAGCTCCGCTTTCGATTTTAGCCTTTCGCCGAACATGCTTCCGATCTTCATGCCGGCCATCGATAACACAAGCGTAGTGATCCCGATCAGCAAAACAGCCGGAACGACGACGACATTTAAAAACGCAAACGATACGCCGACGGCAAGTGCGTCGATGCTTGTTGCGACGGCAAGGGTCAGCATATGCGCGGGGCTTAAGGACGCCGACTTGTTGCCGGGGCTTGCGTCATGATTAAAGCTGCTGAAAATCATTTTGCCGCCTATGAAACCGAGCAGCGCAAAAGCTACCCAGTGGTTGTAAGCGATGATGCTGTCGGCAAATAACGTCGCGGCCGAGTACCCGATCAGAGGCATGACGGCTTGAAATACGCCGAAGTAAAGGCCGACGGTCAGCGATTTTCTGACAGTGACTTTATCAATCGCCAGCCCCTTGAAAACCGATACGGCAAAGGCGTCCATAGCAAGCCCGATGGCAAGAAAAAAAATCCCCAAAAAACTCATTTTTACTTCTCCAATTTAAGCGAAAAAATATTATGGGCTGCCGACGCCCCCTGAAAGGAGCAACACATGCCAAAATCAAAAGAATTGCATATCCTGTGGGCAAACGGCGATATACTTACTTCCCGGCTTATGGTCCTGAAATATTCCACCAAAGGCATGACAAACCAATGGTCATTCTACTCCAACGGCGTTATGTTGTCCAGACCTCGCCTGAAACCGCATATTTTTCGTGAAGCTCAAGCATTTGCTCTTTTGTGCCGACGCCGTCCGTGCCGCCTTCGAAGGAAAGGCATCCGGCGGCGGCGCTGTTTGCCAGCCTCAGGATTTCCTCGGGCGACATTCCGCTATAAAGCCCGAGCAGGGCTCCTGCGCAAAACGCGTCGCCCGCGCCGACGCTGCCTTTGATGTAGCCCTTAGGCAGCTCAAGGGAGCGCATGCCCGTCCATCTTCGCTTGTTGTCCATAAAAATGCCGGTTTCAGGGCAATGGATAATCACACAATCGGATATGCCGAAATCCATAAGCTTTTCGCATATGACCGGCAGACTTTCAAAAATCAGCGTGCCGTCGGGGTTTCTTGGGGAAATCCCGACTGTTCTGCCTGCTTCGATTTCGTTTATGATCACGTAGTCGCTGTGCTTTAAAGACGCGGGTACGATGCTGCGAAAACGGTCGCCGTCCTCGCTTACGATATCGATAGAGGTTTTGACGCCAAGTCTCTTAGCTTCATTGAGTACCCGCGCCAAAACCGTGCCGTATTCGTCGTCGCCTGAATCCATACGTTCAAGAAGCAGGATATACCCGATATGCAAAATCTTCGCGTCAAGTCTGTCAAAATCAATATGCTTTAAATCAAATACCGCGTTTGTGCCTTGGTTAACGAAAAAGGTGCGCGTGCCCGATTTGCTTGAGAAAACGTCGGTATATCCCGTAACGGCGTTGTCGACCATAGATATATTTGAAATATCAAGGCCGTTTTTCTTATATGTGTCAAGCACATATTTCCCCGCGTCGTCGCGGCCGATGCAGCTTACGCCTTTTACCGCAAGCGACGGCGACAACCGTTTTAGGCTGATACCGGTGTTGCTGACACAGCCGCCAACGCTCCTGCCCTCGGCGCGGATTTTCGTAAGCATTCCCTCGCCGGGATAAAAATCAATTTGCTTTAAGTAATCTACAAATATGTTTCCACCTACCGCGATTCCGGTTTTCATGACGGACCACTTCCTTTAACTATTGATTTTACGCTATATTATCATAACATTCTAAACGGTTTTTCGCTACCTCATATTGAGCGCGAACACATTTTTGAGGTATTTCTTAGCGATTTCATGCAAGCTGTGGATTTTCCCGCACGAAGTCGGCTCCCTGTCTGAATAGCTTCGCCTCGGGAAAAAACGCGACAAATGCAGCGGAATCTTATCGTCAAGGGACGCTATCCACTTTGCGAGAAGCGCGATTTCTTCCTCCGAATCGTTTTCCCCCGGTATAATCAAGGTAGTAATCTCCACATGGCACATGCTGTGCGCGAGCGCAACTGTTCCTTTAACATCCTCGAGGCGTCCGCCAAGCTTCCTGTAAAACCCGTCGGAAAACCCCTTTACGTCGATATTCATGGCGTCTGTAAACGGAAGCTGCGCCTTGAGCGGCCCGAGGCTTATGTAACCGTTTGTCACAACGACGTTTAAAAGCCCCGCTTCATGCACAAGCCTTGCGCAGTCTAAAAGGTACTCATACCCGACCAGCGGCTCGTTGTAGGTATAAGCCACGCCGATATTGCCCTCCGGCACGGTCTTTGCGGCAAACTCTACAAGCTTTTCAGGCGGGATATATTTTGCGCGGGGCATATCGAAGTCCCGCGAGATTTTGGCGTTCTGGCAAAAGGGACAGTTAAAATTGCATCCGAAACCGCCGACGGAAAGCACATTGCTGCCCGGATGAAACATATAAAGCGGCTTTTTTTCGATCGGGTCGAGCGCAATCGACGAGACAAGCCCGTAACCCGCGGCATATAGTCTGCCGCCGATGTTTTCGCGCACCTTGCAAAATCCCGCCGCGTTTTCAGGAACCCTGCAACGGTGCGGGCACAGCCCGCAGACCGCGTCCCCGCCGTCCGTGTGGTAAAACATCGCTTCATGCTTTGATTCCTGCGCGTCACTCATGGCGGGTGACCTCGAAGCGTTCAAGCCTTACCGGCACGCCGTCGGGGATACCGCCTTTTCTTCTGGCTATATCGACCTGCTGCTCAACGGTGTCGACGCCGTCAAGGTTCGGAAGCAGCAGACCGCGACTGCTTCCGCTTGAGACGATCACGCCGTATCGCTTTACGTCAAGCTCCGATGGGCCTGAGATCGCTTCAGGCGGCGATAAGATATCCACCTTGTATGCGAGAAGCGGAAGCTCCTGCGCCGACACCGGCTCGAAGCGGTTGTCGTTTAGCCCCGCCGAAACGGCATTTTGTATGATCTCAAGCGCGATATTGCCGGTAGTCGGCGAGATTGTGCCGACGCAGCCGCGAAGCCTGCCGTTTTTGTGCAGGGATACAAACGCGCCCGCTTTATTCTTTAAAAGCTCGTCAGGCAGCCCGCCGGGAAGCGGCAGTGCTTTGCCATTTTTAACGGCGAACTCCAAAGACCTCCGCGCAAGCGCGCGGTAGCAGTCCTCGGAATCTTGCTTTTTTCTTGCGTCTTTCATGCTCATATCCGTGTATATATCAAGGAAATTGCGGCTTTCGTTGCGTTTTCCCGGCTGAAAACCGGCAACGGCGTACCCGACTCCGAACGTCCCCTCGTAGGATAACAGCCTTGACGTGACGCAAAGCCGGTCGAAGCAGCCCGCGAGAACCATGAAAGAATTGTATCCGCATTCGGCGGCGCGCTCCCGAAGCTCATCGGGAATCGTAAGAAGCGACAGGAAATCACCTGTGGAAAGCGCATCGGTCACAGCCTTGTCGAACCTCTCTCCCTCGGGCGCAAAGCCGTAAGGCCCGCTTGCGCCAAGCTTATGCGACAAGTCCCCGCTTGCGACAAGTACGGCACGGCGCCCTGTTTTTTCGGCGGCCTCCGCGATGATTTGCCCTAAACGGTAATGTTCACGCGGCTCCATTCCCGATTGCGATATCCTGACCGCGCTGTAATTCTGAAAGCGTCGGTTTATGAACCACATCGGAACCATCACGCCGTGGTCTAAGGATGCATCCTTTTCCCCGAGAAACCCTGCGGGTATTCCGTTTTCTTCGCAGAGACCCGCGATTTCTTTTGCAAGGCTTTGATCGTATTTCACTTCAAACCGCGCGTCTTGCGCGTTAAAACGTGCAAGGCTTCCCTTTGCGCCGGCGCCCGGCGAGATATGAAAATAGTCCGAGTACATCACGCCGTGCGGCGTGATAAACAAAACCGTATCTGGGGAAAGCGCCGCAATTTCAGCAGCTATCCCGTCGAAGGCCGCCAATGTTTTTTTGATTTTCTTTTCCTCGCCGCGGCCCACCTCAGGCACGGCAAGGGGAGGATGCGGAAGTACGTACGCGCTCAATATCGGCATAAAATCAACTCCCGTCATGTTTTTTCAGTAGCCTCGACTATAGGAATAAATTATGATATTCTATAAACAATCAATCTATCGGATACTGAACACAGGTTCTAAGGAGATACAGATCATGATTAAAAACTGGAAAAAGCAATTTGCCGTGATTTACACAGGGCAGGCGTTTTCATTGCTAGGGTCGTCCGCCGTGCAGTTTGCCGTTATATGGCGGCTGACAATACAGACTGAATCCGCCGTAACGCTCACGCTGGCAGCCATCTCCGCTTTTATCCCCAACATGCTCATAGGGCCTTTCGCCGGCGTATGGATAGACCGCTTCAACCGGCGTGCCGTCATGATTGCCGCCGACGGGCTGGTGGCCCTTACCAGCGTGGTTTTAGGCGCCGCGTTCCTGCTGATGGAAATGCCGCCCGTCTGGTTTATTTATTTGATTCTGCTGTTCCGGGGGCTTGGCAACACTTTTCACGGCCCGGCAATGCAAGCCGCCATTCCCTTGCTGGTGCCCGCCCATATGCTCACAAAGGCGGGGGGATGGGGGAGTCTGATCAATTCCTTCTCCAATATGCTGGGCCCGATCTTAGGCGCGGCGCTTATGGGCGTTTTACCCATCGCCGGCATTATGCTGGTTGATATATTCGGAGCCGTTGCCGCCATCGTGTGCCTGCTGTTTGTCCGCATCCCCGACGTCCCGGAAAGCGGTCAAAAGCTTCGCTTTCTGTCGGATATGAAGCAGGGGTTTTCCGCAATGCGGGCGAATAAGCCGCTCATGGCAATATTCCCTTCGATGGTGGTCATGACGATCCTGTATATGCCGCTGGGCTCTTTGTTCCCGCTGCTGATTCTGGTGCATTTCGGCGGCACGGCGTGGCATACGGGCGCCGCGACTTTTGTATTTGCGGGCGGCTTGCTTGTATCGTCGCTTGTTATCGGGGTCTGGGGCGGCATGAAACGGCGCTTTCTCATGGCGTCCCTCGCAATCGGGGTTCTGGGCCTGGGTTCGCTTTTCAGCGGCGCTTTGCCGCAGGAAGGCTTCGCGGCGTTTCTTGTATGCTGCTTTCTCATGGGCAGCTCCGGCGCCTTTCTCAACGTGCCCGTCATGGCTTATACCCAGGAGACAATCCGGCCGGAAATGATGGGCAAAGTATTTTCGCTGCTTATGACCGCCATGACGTGGGCCATGCCGGTTGGACTTCTGGCGGCGGGCCCGGTCAGCGAACGCATCGGCATAAGCCAATGGTTTTTCTGGTCCGGCGTTGCGCTGCTGCTGACGGCTTTTGCTTGCCGCCTGATGACCCGCCGTTATGACGCGGTAACGATGCGGCCTGAAAAAACATCCGCGAAAGAAGCGATATGAGTACTGAACAGGCCCTAAATATAGCCATTCTCGGAGGGATGCCGTTCAGAGGACGGCGGGGTGATCGTCAGTCGTCAGTTGACAGTTGACAGTTGACAGTTATTGTATCGCTTCGCGATGATCTTAAAAAGGATTTCATTCCCCTCCTTGGAGGGGTGGCGCGAAGCGCCGGGGTGGTTTTGCCACCGCAAAGCGGTAAATGGGTAATTGCAGTGAAATAGGATTGAGGTTCTTAGAGCTCTATTCGAACATGGATTTTTCCGAGTGCATGTAGACGGAAAGCACAAGCCCAATAGCGATGTACGATGTAAGCATCGAGGAGCCGCCGCAGGAAAGGAACGGCAGCGTGTTGCCGATGACCGGCAAAAGCGAGATGTTCATGCCAATGTTGATTATGGACTGGAACGACAGCATCGCAAAGACGCCGACGCATATGATACATCCCAGCAAATCGGTAGCGCCCCTTGCGCTGTGTAAAATTTTAAACCAAATCACCAGCATAACGGCGATCACGAACAGACAGCCGACAAACCCCATGCTTTCGCCTAAAAACGAGAACATAAAGTCGTTGTGCATTTCCGGGATATAAATATGTGACGAGTTAAATATCCCGCGGCCCTCGCGCCCCCCCATAGCAAGCGCCACCTCGGCGCGAAATTGCTGGAACCCAACGCCCTGAAGATCTTCAGCCGTCGGGAAGAACAGCCCTCGCATCCGCTCCTTTTGGAACTCGTCTAATATATAATTCCATATAAGCGGCAGGGAGACGGCGGTAAGGGCGGTCGCGCCGATAATATATCTCCAGCTTATCCCCGCGCAGAAAAGCATACTGATAATGATCGCCGCGAAAATCAGGGCGGCGCCCGCGTCACCCTGGAAGTATAAAAGAAGCACGGGTAAAAGGCCGTGGGCGAACAACCCCAAAAGACACAGCGGATTGTTTATATCCTCGCGCGATTTATAAATATGGTATGCGTATACGACAATAAACGCACTCCTCAAAAGCTCCGAGGGCTGAAAGTGGAAGCCTATCCCGGGGACGATTAGCCACCGCTTGTCGTCGGGGCGGTCCAGCGTTCCGACGCCTAAGAAAAACGAAAACAAAAGCAGCAGGTAGCATGCGGGTACATACAGCTTCCACAGTCTTGCAAGGTCCCGGTAATCAATCATCGATAAGATAAACGCCAAAATCATACCAATCAGCGTCGCCGCCGACTGCGTAAGCAGGCTGCGCCGCGTCAGGCGCAGGGAATCTGTAAAATTTGTGTCAAGTATGCCGGCAATCAGCACAATGCTCAAGCATGACATTGCAAAACACAACAGCCACAGCACATAGTCTGTCCGCTTTATATATGAAACCATATATCCGGTAATAGCTTTCATCGATTAAATCCTCATTTTATTTTATGCGCTTCCCCTTTTGAAAATATACCTTACATAAGTCTTTTTGTCAATTTTAAAATTACGTCGGCGTGGTTCGGTTGCAAAAAACAGGGTTTCGCAATATAATAGTTAATAAACAACGAAAGAGGCGAATAGAATCATGGATACAATCTCTTTTTCCCCCGTGAATCCCGGAGGCCACAGACTGCCGCCGCTGCCTTACGCATACGATGCGCTTGAGCCCGTGATAGACGCTAAAACTCTGGAAATTCATCATAACAAGCATCACCAAAAATACGTCGACGATTTAAACAAGGCGGAGCTTGCCCTTGTCGCCGCAAGAGGTAAAAATGATTTTACATACATAAATTACCTAGAAAACGAGCTTGCCTTTAACGGCAGCGGGCATATCCTGCACAGTATTTACTGGACGATTATGACAAGCCCCGGCACAGGCGGAAGCCCCGGTACAAATACCGAAAACTGGATAAACTGGTATTTCGGAAGCTTCGACGCGTTCAAAGCGCAGTTTTCAGCGGCCGCGAAAAACGTGGAGGGCTCAGGCTGGTGCATACTCGGTTACAATCCGGCATTCGGCCACCTTGAGATACTCGCGGCGGAAAAGCATCAGAATGGGACGCAATGGGGCGTTATCCCGATCCTCGTCCTTGACGTCTGGGAACACGCGTACTACTTAAAATACAAAAATTTAAGGGCGGATTACGTCGACGCGTGGTGGAAAATCGTAAACTGGGAGGAAGTTGAGCGCCGGCTTTTAGACGCATACCGCGGTAAGCTGCGGTTAATTATATAGCTTAGAATAAAGGCCGCCGTCTTGCTGCGCGATGATTTATCCGCGCAGCAAACGCGGCTGAAAGAATCAGGGGTGTCAAAAATTGAAATTTTTAATGTATGGAGCGGGCAGTATCGGACGCGGGTTTATCGGCCCGCTGTTCTCTAATTGTGGATATGAAGTTGCGTTTATCGACGTCAACCGGAAGATCATCGATGCGCTAAACGCTTATGGCAAGTACCAGTACACGGTTGCCGCCGACCCCGTGTATGACGTGCTTGTAAAGAACGTGCGCGGCGTTGACGGTGCGGACGAAGCGGCGGTAATCGAAGAAATTGCCGGGTGCGATATGATTGCGACGTCGCTCGGAGCATCCGTGCTTAAAAAGGTAGCGCCCACAATCGCGAAAGGTTTTTCACTTCGTATGCGTAAAAACGGACGGCCCTTAAACCTGCTGATTTGTGAAAATCTAAAGGATTCGGCTCATCTTCTGCGCGGATGGATTGAAGACGCCATGCCGTCAGCGGACAAGCCGCTTGTTCATGAACACGCGGGAAAACTCGGGCTGATTGAGGCGGCTGTCGGGCGCATGGTTCCGGTCGCCGTGCAAAACGACGACGACCCTTTGCACCTTACGGTCGAAGCGTACGGCTTTCTTCCGGTCGACAAGGCGGCGTTTGTCGAAGAGCCGCCTGCGGTGAAGGGGCTTGTCCCGCATACGCCGTTTGCTTTTTACGAGGAGCGAAAGCTCTATCTTCATAATATGGGACATGCTATCTGCGCGTATTTTGGTGAGCGAAACGGCGCTAAAACTATTGCGGAGGCCATATCGCTTCTAAGCGTGCGGCTTTTCGTTCAAGGCGCGATGACGGAAGCCGCCGCGATGTTGTCCATTAAATATTCCGTGCCGTTCACGCGCATTTTCGACCACGCCGAGGATTTGCTTCTGCGGTTTGAAAACGCGTATCTTCATGACACATGCGCGCGTGTCGGCCGCGACCCCATGCGAAAGCTCAAGGCGGGCGACCGCCTTGCGGGCGCGCTATCGGAGTGCTTTAGACATCAGGTTTACCCTGTGTATATAGCGCTTGGGTTTGCGGTAACGCTTCGCACGCTCACCGATGATGTTAATGAAGCCGCAAGCCTTGCAAGAAATACAGGCGGGCTCACCGAGGAGCAGACGGCGCTTGTTATGAAGCTGTTCGAAGCGGCCGATTTACCTGACGGCGAGCTGTTTCAAAAGGCAGAGCGGATCAAGCGTGAGCTTCGCGGAAATATTGTATAGTCATTCTACTTCAAAAGCGCTCCTAGATTTTCGAGGATATTTTTTGTCTGATGAGGAAGAGTCCCCATTCACGAAGCAACACGGATACCTGACCGGTATCCGTGTTTTGCATGATCCTTGGGTTTTATCCTCTGCTTACAAGCGCCGTGTGTACGGCGAGCAGGTTTTCGCGCGGCGTGTTTTTAGGAATTTCACAGCCCGCCATAATAAAACATTTCGATCCGCCGTCGTCGATACATTTGTTCACAGCATCGGCGACTGTTTGGGTTGTCCCGTCCATCACGACGGTTACAGGGTCGAAGTTGCCGCAAACCGATGCGTGGTTTTCAAGCGCCTTTCTTGCTTCAGCGAAACCGACCATCCAGTCAATATCGATAATATCTGCGCCGACCGTTTTAAGATCCTCAAGAAGCGGCGCGATATTCCCGCAGATATGAAGCCGCCCGATTGCCCCGCACCGTTTAATCTCGGCGAAAATCTTCCGCTCATACGGCAAAAGGAATTCCTGGTATATCTCCGGCCCGATAACAGAGGCTACAGCGTCGCCCACGCCGATAATGTCCGCGCCCGCGTCCACCTGAGGCTTGATACAGTTTATCGCCGTCTCAAGACAGACGTCCATCAATTCCTTTAAAAGCTCAGGCTCGTCGTAATATGCGAAGATAAACTCAGTAAGCCCCATTAAGTCGCAGGATTCCGCGGCGCTTCCCTCGATCCAGCCCATAATCGGGTATTCATCGCCCAGCTCACGCTTGTAAAGCTCAATCGCTTTCACCCTGTCGAGCATACGGGTGGAATCTTCGATTTTAAAGGGTTTTATGTTTTTGATATCCCCCGGCGTCTTGATCAAATGCTCGCATACCGGCAGGGAATCATGAGGAAACTTAATTTTCGCGCCGAAGTCAGCCGTTTCGCGGTATGCGTCGCTCATGGTGCTCATGATGTCGATGCCGAACGCTTCCGCGCTTTTGATATTGCTTTCGACCAGCACCCGGTAATCGCTGCAGAACTTATCCATCGGATGCCCCGCATATTTTGCCGCAAACGCCATTAAAATATTGAAGTTTGGAATCCGGTCGACCGGCTTACCGTGTAATCGGGCGAGAACCCTTTCTTTCGAAGTCATAAAAGCAAACTCCTTTTAGCATCTGTATTCAATAACGAGAAATGCGGAATAATCGCCGTCAGGGAGGTGTTTTGCGTATTGAATACAGGTTCTTAGGCTTTGCAGAAAGCGGCGGCGGCCTCGGCGGCGCTTGCCGCGTCCGGAGTGTAGCAGTCGGCGTTTATCTGCTCGCAATAAGCCTGCGTTACAGGCGCTCCGCCGATCATAATCTTCACGTCGTCGCGGATTCCCGCCGTTTTCGCGGCCTCAATAACGTCCTGCATTGCCGCCATCGTGGTCGTGAGCAACGCGGACATCGCGATAATCTGGCAATCATTTTCTTTTGCAGATTCGATGAATTTTTCAGGCGGAACATCCGTGCCAAGGTCGATTACCTCAAGGCCTTTGCCCTCCATCATCATTTTGACAAGGTTTTTGCCGATATCATGCAGGTCGCCCTTGACGGTGCCAAGGCATACCTTGCCGCTTGCCTCGACGCCGGCTTCGGCGAGAAGGGGCTTTAACACCGACGCGCCCATGTTCATCGCCCTTGCCGCGACTAAAACCTCAGGTACGAAAACCTCGTTGTTTTTAAATTTCGCACCGATGATACCCATGCCGCTTAAAAGCCCGTCGTCCAGTATGCTTTTTACGTTAACTCCGTCGGCTACGGCTTTTTCCACAAGCTCCTTAACAGCTTTCGCCTTGCCTTTTTGAAGCTGCTCCGAAATTTCCTGTAATATTTTTTCCGACATGTGAAAATCCTCCTGCTTTTTTATATTTTATTAACCGCGCGTGTGCAGCTTCCCGCCGGATTTCCGGTACCGGTTCGGCGAAACGCCGCTTAAGCGCTTAAATACCTTTGTAAAATAGCTTTGGTCTTCAAACCCTAAAAGATTCGCAATTTCCACGAGCTGTAAATCCGATTGCAGCAGCATCTGCTTTGCTTTGTCGATTCTGAGCCTGTTTAGATACGCGCCCGGGCTGCAACCCATCTCCTGCTTGAAAACCTTGCCGAAATATGTCGTAGACAGCGAAACCTCACGCGCTATATTTTCAAGCGTGATCTTTTTTGAAAAGCTCCCGCGCATATAGACCACGGCTTTTCTTATCACGTCGGCGTTTTTCACATCGGCAAACTCAAATATGCTGTCGATATACCGGTTCATGACCCCTGTCAAAAGCAGGCAAAGCTCATCTATATTGACGGTATCGGCGGCTTTCCTGAAAAACTCGTGGTTCATGGTAAAAACATATTCAGCGGCGGCGCCCGCGTCGACCGCGGCCCTTGACATCACGACCAAAAGCTCGTATATCCTTGATTTTGTCTTTGCAAAATCACCGCCCGACGAAAACAGGATATGCCCCAAAAGCTCGTTTAGCAGCTTCTGCGCCTTTGGCTTGTCGGAATCCGTGATGCTTATAATAAGGTCCTTTTCCGTCCGGTACGGGTATTCCGGCGGGGCTTCGCCCGATTTCAGCTCCATGATATATTCCGTTATGCGCCCCTGAAGCTCGCCGGATTTTTGCGTCTCCATCATTCGGTTCGAGTCAGAAACCTTGTTCATGAACCCCACTGCCATAAACAAAAGTATCGACAGCGGGTTTACCTTATCGGCGGGGATATACGGGATTTCTTCAGCCGCCGTTATAACTTTTTCGATTTCCTTGTCCGAAAGCCCGAGCTTTTGCCGCAAATCATACTCGATATAATCGTCGCGTTCAACCATAAAAAACGGGCCTACCGTTATTTTCGCGGCACTTCCGGCACTGCCGACAATCGGCGACACAAAGCAGGTAAGCCCCATATGGCAAAAATAGATATACTTCCCGCCGAAGCGCTCAGCCTCGGTCATGCCGTATTCATGGGATCTTGCGCAGTGCACTTCATTCTTACCCGCCGCTATGCAAACCTTGCAGCTTGCGCAGCCGTTACCGGCTTCATGCAGCGCTTCTCCGTCGCCGGAGTAAATCGTACAGCCAAGCCCGCTGAACCCGTAATATGCGTTTGCGCATTCCGCCGCAAGCCGCAAATCAAACTCGTTAGCCCAGACCGCCATAGGGAATCCCCCTTAATTACAATTATTATAACAACAATCATCTGTCTGCGCTTGTACTTATCGGAGTATTTTTGTACTTTTCCCGCAAAATTATAAAAACACATCATAATATTACAAAAATAAATGGATTAAGGCAAGAGAAATAATATCGTCCTGAAATATAATGGGTATATATTATTTTAGGAGGCTGTGCTATAATGAACATGACTCAATGGCTTTATGACATGAAAGAATCTAGCGTCAAAAAGGCGATGCCAATTTTATCGTTCCCGTCCGTCCAGCTCTTGGGTATCGGCGTTAAGGAGCTAATCTACAGCAGCGATTTGCAGGCTAAGGGCATGAAAGCAGTCGCCGACCGCGTTGACGCGGCCGCCGCCGTCAGCATGATGGACCTATCCGTTGAAGCCGACGCGTTCGGCTCCGAGATCCGCGTTTCGGACGACGAAGTGCCTACGGTAATCGGGCATATCATCGAAACGGAAGAGCAGGCCGACTCGCTTGAAATCCCCAAGGTGGGCGCGGGCCGCACCGGGCGCTACATCGAGGCGATCGAGAAAGCGTGCAAGCTGATTGCGGACAGGCCCGTGCTTTCCGGAGTCATCGGCCCGTTTTCCCTTGCCGGACGTATGCTCGACGTCTCGGAAGCTATGATTTATTGCTACGACGAGCCTGATATGGTCCACAAAATCCTTGAAAAGATAACAAAGTTTACAACCGATTACATAAACGCCTACAAAGCTGTCGGAGCAAACGGCGTAGTCATTGCGGAGCCGCTTGCGGGGCTGCTCTCCCCGGCGCTGAACGAGGAGTTTTCCGTTAAATATGTAAAGCAGGTCGTGGACGCCGTCCAATCGGACGACTTCACCGTTATCTACCACAACTGCGGCAACGGCACCCCGAAGCTGATAAACGAGATACTCACAATCGGCGCCGGCGCGTACCACTTCGGCAACGCAGTCGACATGAAAGAGATGCTTGACTTGGCGCCGTCCGATACTATCCTGATGGGGAATATCGATCCTTCCAGCCAGTTTAGGAACGGCACGCCGGAATCTATCCACACAGCGACGCTTGCGCTTCTCGAAAAATGCGGGGGGTACAAGAATTTTGTTCCGTCATCCGGCTGCGATATCCCGCCGATGTCAAGCTGGGATAATATTGACGCGTTCTTTAAGGCCGTAGCCGAGTATTATAACAGATAAAGGCGTGAAATCGTTTGGAAAACCTCAAAGACCTCGCGTTATCTTTAGGCGCGAAAAACGCGGCCTTCGTGAAAGTTTCGGACTTAAGCTTCAGGCGGGAGTTCCGCGCGGCGTGTGAGCAAAATACTTGCGGCAAGTACAAAACATGCTGGATGTGCCCGCCCGACGTCGGCGATATCGACGAGATGATAGCCCGCGCGAAGGCTTATGAAAACGCGCTGGTGTTCCAGACCGTCAATCAGCTTGAGGATTCGTTCGATATCGAGGGCATGGAAGCCGCCGCGAAAAAGCACACCACCCTTACGACGGCGATTTTAAAGGCGGTGCGTCCAAGGCTTCCCGGCGCGTTGATACTTGGAGCGGGGGCGTGTCATGTCTGTAAGGCTTGCGCGAGGCTTGAAGACAAGCCGTGCATCAATCCTGAAAACGCCATCGCTTCGCTGGAAGCTTACGGGATTGCCGTATCGGAGCTTGCGGCGCTTTGCGGTATGAACTACATAAACGGTCCGAATACCGTGACGTTTTTCGGGGGAGTTTTGTTTTCGTGAAAAAGATTACGGTTACCTTGTTTCAAAACGGTAAAAGACGCGCGCTGAAAGCCGAACCCGGCGAACTGCTGTCGAATGTATTACAAAAAAACGGGGTGCGCTCGCCCATGCCGTGCGGCGGCAAGGGTATATGCAAGGGCTGTGAAGCGCTGATAAATGGCGAGAAGAAACTCATTTGCGCAACGGCGCTTGAGGCCGATACGCAGGTTGTGCTTTCGGTTTCAGGGCTTCAAAATATTGCGGAGGGGAAAATCTTGCCGAAACGCGGGCCCGACCCCATGTATCAAAGCTTCGGGCTTGCCGTTGACGTCGGGACGACCACGCTTTGCGCGTCGCTTATAAGTCATAGCGGCGAAGCGGTAACCGTTACGGCGGAAAATCCGCAGACTGTCTTCGGCGCGGATGTAATAAGCCGCATTGAAAAAGCGCTGTACGGCGGGGGGGCGGCGCTTGCCGGTTATGTGCGTGAAGCGGTGTCCGGAATGGCGGATAAGCTTTGCCGCCTCAGCGGCATATCTCAAGACCGGATTGACGCCGCCGTTATCACGGGCAACACCGCCATGCTGTACCTGTTGACGGGGAGAAGCCCCGAAACGCTGTCGCGCGCTCCATTTGACGCGGACTGTCTGTTTGGGCAGTACATACCCGCGAAAGCGCTCGGATTTTCCTTTTCCGAGGGTGCACAAGTTTACCTGCCGCGCTGTGCGGCGGCCTTTGTCGGCGGCGACATCACAACGGCCGTCATAGCGTGCGGCATGTGCGGTCAGAACGGCTCCTCCCTGCTGATAGACGTCGGCACAAACGGCGAGATCGCATTATGGCACGAGGGAGAGCTCACCTGCTGTTCCACGGCGGCGGGGCCCGCGTTCGAGGGCGCCGGAATCACATGCGGCATGTACGGCGCAAGCGGCGCCATCGACCATGTATGGCATGAGGACGGCGTTATACGCGTCTCCACCATCGGCGGGGGGCATGCCTTGGGAATATGCGGCAGCGGTATCACGGATGCACTTTCCGTGATGCTTGAGCTCGGCGTCATCGATGAGACCGGCGCGTTTACGGGCGGCAGCGACAGCTTTCCGCTTCAGGACGGCATACACATAACCGCCGGGGATGTGCGTAAAATTCAGCTTGCGAAAGGCTCTGTCAGGGCAGGGCTCGAGACGCTGCTTGAAACCGCGGCAACGCCTAAAGCAATGATAAGGTCACTGTATATCGCGGGTGGCTTCGGAAGCTACTTAAACCTTGAAAACGCTTCGTCAATCGGGTTGATTCCGCGTGAGCTTTTGCCGTCCGCCAATGTAGCCGGCAATGCCGCGCACACGGGCGCCGTCATGCTTTTGCAGGATAAAGCGCTTGTTTCGTTTTCCGAAAAAATGGCGGCGGGATGTAAAGCGTTAGCGCTTGACGCAAACCCGGTTTTCACTGAAAATTATATAAATTATATGATGTTTGAGGAATAGGATAAGACGGAAAGGCATCGGTCGCATGCGCCCGCTAAATCTTCCGCAAGAACTCCGTCACGTCAAGGGCTTTGGGAGGGCACCCTTTGATGTAGCTGTCAAAACCTGAGGTGCAGTTTCCACATCCTGTTTTGCCGCGCTTGCCTTTAAAGCCCTGACCGACGCAGATTTTTTCACGCGGCGTAATGCCGCTTGTTTTAAGCCCCTGAATCAGCGCGGAGTAACACGCGGAGCACGCGCCGTCTTCGATTATATCCTGTGCGAGACGCTTAGCGGCGCCGGTCGCGCGATGATCAAACATCGGCTTATTACCTGCATTGAGGCAGGTAATTTTTGTATCGTGGGAAAACGTCTCGCCCACACCGATTTGCCCGGCAATCTCAAGATACTCAATGTCTCCTGCCCGGTGGCCCAAAAGCCCTGCGCAATATGTATCCAGCAAAAGCGGGTCGGCTCCGCAGATAAGCATGTTTCTTGTCACCGGATTGCCGCCCTCCTCAAAGCTTAAGTCCCCGCAAATACCGTCAATCACGCAAAAGCCTGTCTTGATGGATTTGTTTAGCCACGCGATCGGGCCATGCAGCCCCATCGTGTGGAATCTTTGCTTTTCGCGGTCAGGAATGCAGCCCTTCAAATTTTTAAGGCAGCATGTCATCGTCGTCTGGCAATGGCCCTTCAGCACGGGTATATTGATCAGGAAATCGGTGGCAAGCGCCTTTTCGCAGACAGAAAAGTCATACTTTCCGCTTTTGACTTTCACGACGCGATCCTGTTTCAGGTCGATAAGCTCAACGCCGTACTCGTCGCGCAGCCGCTCATAGCCGCATGTTTTGTACACGCGCATAGTATTGTCGCCGATCCACGCGCTTTCGATTATTTCAATATCTTTTATCCCCAGCCGACTTAAGTATATGATGATGCCCTCCGCTACCTCCGGGTGCGTGGTGGCGCCCTGTGACGGCGGCTTTGAAATCACCATGTTCGGCTTTAGCGACACTTTCATTCCCGGCTTGACAAGCGATTTTAAGCTTGACGCCTCTAAAAGCTCGAGCGTTCCGTTTACGATATCCCCGGTGTAGTTTACCACGATCTGCGGCATTTTAGGATCACTCCCCTTGGCTTTTCTGTTCGAATTTTTCCTTATACCGCTCAATCGTATGCTTTACAATTTCAATCGCCTCTTTATGTCCCCTTACTTCGTCCACGGCGGTCTCTTTTTTCTCAAGCTCCTTGTAGATTTGGAAAAAGTGGCGCATTTCTGAGAAAATATGCGTCGGAAGCGCCTCGATGCTGCGGTAGACGTTATACGTCGGGTCCTCGAACGGGATGGCGATAATTTTCTCATCGTTCGCGCCGTTATCGAGCATAGTAATCACACCGATCGGATAAGCCCGCACCAGCGTCAGCGGCACAAGCGGCTCCGAGCACAGGACAAGGACGTCAAGCGGATCGCCGTCGTCGGCGAACGTCCTCGGGATAAAGCCGTAGCTTGCCGGATAATGCGTAGACGTATACAGGATACGGTCAAGGATAATCATGCCGGTTTCTTTGTCGAGCTCATACTTCACCTTGCTGCCTTTGCTGATTTCAATGGCAGCGATAAAGTCGTCGGGATTGATGCGGTCGTCGCGGATATCATGCCAAATATTCAATTCACGTCCTCCTTTTTCGCCTTGATACCGTCAAAAATACGGTATAGCTCCGGCAATTCCTTTTTGAGTGATACGGGGCGTTTTTTAATACTGTGGTAACAACAATGCCCCGTTTCGCCCGTTGCTCTCAGCTCGCCGGTTTCACTGTCCGTTATTGTATATTTTAAGGTGATCCTCGTGGGCGTCAGGCTTGTGACGTCAAGGCCGACATTTACAAAATCGCCGAAACGGGTCATGGATTTGTATTCGCAAAAGACGCTTAAGACAGCAAAGTCAACGCCGCTGTCGGCGGCTTTCTTGCATCCGTACCCGAGCTGCTCCATGCAATCCACGCGGGCCTCCTCAAACCAGCGGATATAATTCGAGTGATGCACGATCCCCATCTGGTCGGTTTCGTAATACTGGACCTTATGCGTATACGGCCGGATAGTCATAAGCGCGTCCCCTTAATCCGAAACCGTTCTTATGATTTCGTCGATTTTATGAAGCTCTTCGCCGGAAAACTTAGCAAAACCCGCGGCCTTTGCGCAATCCTCGATTTGGCTTTTGCTTGACGCGCCGATTAGCGCAGACGTCACGGCACTGTGGCGTAGCGTCCAGCTAAGCGCCATCTGCGCCAATGTCTGACCGCGCTCTGAGGCTATGTCGCTTAGTTTTGAAAGCGCCGACAAAAGCGCGGGCGTAATCTGTCCCGAGCTTAGGAACGGGCTTCCCCCGGCGGCGCGGGAATCCTTTGGTATACCGCCAAGATAGCGGTCGGTAAGCCGTCCGCCTGCAAGGGGCGAGAAGCAGATGACGCCGGCGCCGGCGCGTTCGCATACGTCAAGCAGGCCGTTTTCAGGCTCGCGGAACAGCATGGAGTATTTCGGCTGGTGGATCAGGCAGGGAGTACCCAGCTCACGCAGGATTTTAAACGCTTCGGCGGCTTCATCCGGGCCGTAGTTTGAGATTCCGGCGTACAGCGCCTTGCCGGAGCGCACGATCCAGTCAAGCGCCGACATTGTTTCTATCAGGGGCGTATCGGGGTCGGGCCGGTGATGATAGAAGATATCGAAATACGCAAGGCCGGTTCGCTTGAGTGACGCGTCGCAGCTTGCGATGAGATACTTCCGCGAGCCCCATTCGCCGTAAGGCCCCGGCCACATCAGGTACCCCGCCTTGCTTGAGATAATCATCTCGTCGCGGTACGGCGCAAGGTCGCTGCGCATGATGCGCCCGAACATGATCTCGGCGCTTCCCGGCGGCGGGCCGTAGTTGTTTGCGATATCAAAGTGAGTGATCCCAAGGTCGAAAGCGGCAGTCAGCATATCGCGGGCGTTTTCTACGGTGGCGGCCTCTCCGAAATTATGCCACAGCCCCAGTGAAATCTCAGGAATCTGAATCCCGCTGCGTCCGCAGCGGCGGTAAGTCATGGTATCGTAGCGGCTTTCGTTTGCGTTATACATATCCTGTGTCCTTTCGTATCAGTTAAATGTTTTCGGGTCGGAGTATCCCGGCTTTACCAGAACATTGTCCCTGCCCTTGATGCATTCGTTGTACACGCCCTCCCATTCGGGGAAGGAATATTCCTCGACGGAAACGGAGATATACTTTTCAGGCTTACCCATTGTCTTGTTGACGACTGCCGCGATTTGCTCGGCCGCCTCCTGCAATTGCCTTTGACCGGGGCCGCTGATGGTCTTGATTACGATATGTGGCATAGTGATTCTCCTTTGTTTTTATTGTTCAGATAATGCTTATTTTGTGCCATACCTATCTTTCTGATTGAAAAAAGTCATATCTGCATAGCCGGCAAATATCTTGCCTGAGTGTTTTACACCTTTTTCAATAAAGTATCTGTCGCCTTTCGCATAAGTATTTGTTTCACCGTCAATGGTTAATTCAATCTTCCCTTCAAGCACAATGCCCCATTGACTTTCATGCGAATGTTCAGGCAAATCAATATCTTCGTAGAACTGCATAAAGATTATTTGGTGATTCTCCCCCTGAGAAAGATATGCCTCATAATTGGCAAAAGGCATATCGACTTCTGGGAGCTTTGTTATCGGCTCCGGAAATAAATTCGACATCTGTTATCCTCCTTGTAACGTACAAAATATAAATTATCCCTGTTACCGTTATATCCCTGCCGACAATCATATTATACTGCAAAAAACATCCTGCTTCAACCGGATTACACGTAAAACCCGCCGGGAATTTTCATTCCCGGCGGGTTTTGTGCGATTTACCACCCGTATGTCGAAGCCAAAACGTCCGACATGGATTTTTGTTTGCACCGGTTACACAGCGCGGGGATTTCCGCCCCGGCCTTATCAGCCGCACGCTCAAGCTCCGCCAGTGTCCCGGTTAGAGCGCCGCATCCCCCGCATTTCTTAAGCGGGAACGATTTGCCCCATATGGTGCGGTTTATGCCGTCCTCTATGACTTCTACCGCTCCGGTTGGGCAGACCTCCGCACAGCTCTTACAGCCGGCGCATACGGCGGAGGGCTCGTCATACGGCGTCGACACGGCTTTCTCAACGCCACGGTTCACAGTCACAATTGCGCCGGTGCCAAGGCTTTGGCAGGCTTTTGCGCACAGCCCGCAGAGGATACACCTCTCTTTTGGTTTTTTAACAAAGCGCTCATACTCCGGCGCGTCATATACTTCGCAGAGACGGGCGACCTCGGCGCTTTCAGGCGCCGCCGCGCGCAGCAGCGACAGCACCATGCCCCTTTGGCGTATCACACGCTCGCTTTTTGTAAACACGGCGCACTCGCGCTCCACAGGATAAATGCAGGCGGCCACGATGTTTTTCCAGCCGCCCTGTTCGACCTCCACAATACATACGCGGCAGCAGCCTTGCCCCGGCAAGCCGCCGTGATGGCAAAGCGACGGGATTGTGACGCCGTTTCTCGCGGCAATATCCAGCAGGTACTCGCCCGCTTCACAAGCGCATGGTATACCGTCAATCGTAACGGTCATACGCCGCACCTCCTTTTCGGCGCCGTGATAATCGCGTCAAAGCGGCATGCTTCGCGGCACACACCGCACGCGGTACAGGCGGATTCGCTGATTTCATGCGCTGTTTTAAGCTCACCCGAAATCGCGCCGACCGGACACGTCCGCTTGCAAAGCGTACAGCCCGTACACAGCGCGGGATCGACCTCAAATGCGGTAAGCTTCGGGCAAACACCGGCGGGACAGCGTTTATCGCCGATATGCGCGTCATATTCGTCGCGGAAATATTTGATTGTGGTAAGCACCGGGTTCGGCGCTGATTTGCCGAGCGCGCAGAGTGAGGAATCCAACATCGTCGCACTGATTTCCTCAAGAAGCGTAACGTCGCCGTCTTTGCCGCGGCCCTCGCAGATGTCCGTCAAGATTATGAGCATTTGCCTTAAGCCCTCCCGGCAGGGCGTGCATTTGCCGCAGCTTTCGCCCGCAAGGAAGTTCGCGTAATAACGCGCAACCTCGACCATACAGCTTCTGTCGTCCATGACGATCAGGCCGCCGGAGCCCATCATGGCCCCGTATGAAGTGAGCGTATCGAAATCGACCGGCAAATCCAGCATATCCGCCGGGATGCATCCGCCGGAGGGTCCGCCCGTCTGCACGGCCTTGAACGGCCTGTCGCCGATTACGCCTCCGCCGATGTCATAAATCAGGTGCCGCAGCGTAACGCCCATCGGGACTTCGATCAGCCCCGTGCGCTTTACCTTGCCGACCAGCGCGAAAACCTTTGTCCCCTTTGATTTTGGGGCGCCAATCCGCGCGAACGCTTCTCCGCCCTCATTGATGATTACCGGGATATTCGCTAACGTCTCGACATTGTTTAACACGGTGGGCTGATCCCACAGCCCGCGCTGAACGGACCGTATATACTTTGCGCGCGGCTCCCCGACGCGGCCCTCGATCGACGCCATAAGCGCCGTGCTTTCGCCGCACACAAACGCTCCGCCGCCGCGAACGACGGTTAAGCGCAGACTCTTATCGCTTCCCATGATTTTGTCTCCGAGAATCCCTTTGTCTTCAGCATCGCGGATTGCTTTCTCCATATGCTTTAAGGCAAGGCCGTATTCGTCGCGGATATACAAAAACCCCTCCGCGGCGCCGATTGCAAGGGCGCATATCGCCATACCCTCAAGCACGGTATGCGGGTCGCCCTCAAGGATACTCCTGTCCATGAACGCGCCGGGGTCGCCCTCGTCGCCGTTGCAGACCACATACTTTGGATTGGATTCATATCCCGCCGCAATGCGCCATTTGCGCCCGGTGGAAAATCCCGCCCCGCCCCGTCCGCGAAGGCCGGACGCCTCCACCTCGCCGATGATTTCATCGGGCGTCATAGCAAGCGCCTTTTGAAGCGCCTCGTAGCCGCCGCGGCCAATGTAATCGGAAATCTCCGCGGGATCGATTATCCCGATGTTTCGAAGCGCGATTTTATGCTGCGGCGCGTAGAATGGGTTTTCCTTTTGGCTTGGCACCGGCTTGCCGTCTACTCTGTAAAGCAGCCGCCTTACCGGCTCGCCTCCTAGGCCTTTCACGATATCGGGGGCGTCCTTCGGCTTTACTTTATAGTAAGAGACGTCGTCCGGCACGATGTTGACGATTGGGCCGTTCTCGCAAAAGCCGTTGCATCCTGTTTCTTTGATAACAGTTTCGACAGTGGCGTCCGCGCCGGATTTTTGAATTTCGCCGCGCAGCGCTTCGGCGACTGAAAGGCTGCCGGTCGCGATACACCCGGTGCCGCAGCAGACTAAAACCGTGCGCGTCACGGCGCTTCCCCCTTTCTTACCGCCTCAAAGATTTTGGGCAGCGACTCCTGTGTCACGCCTCCGTAATAAGCCTCATCTATCACCATGACGGGGGCGAGGGCGCAGGCGCCGACGCAGTTTACAAGCTCGAGCGAAAACTCCCCGTCCTCGGTGGCGCCGTCCTGATCGATGCCAAGGGTGCGGCATATGCTGTTTACAAGGTTCATCGAGCCACGGATATGACATGCGGTGCCGTCGCAAACCTTGATGATATGCTTTCCCTTTGGTTTTAAGCTCAAAGCCTTGTAAAAGGTCGCCATTGAATATAAGTCGGCAAGCGGTATGCCGATATAATCCGCCAGCGTCTCAAGGGCTTCCCGCGGGATATAGTTGTAACGCCTTTGTATATCCTGCATGATTGCCAAAGCATACCGGCGGTCTTTCGGGTAAGCGCTAAGAATCGGATTGATTTCCTTAAGCGATATGGTTTGTACCGCCATATATTCCTCCTCAAGCTTGAAGTTTGACATGCGGCGGCCTGCGCTGAATCCGGCGCAGGCCGCCGCGCATTTTGTTTACCCTCCGGCAACGACGGGGAAAATGGAAACCACGTCGGCTTCTGAAAGCGGCGTGTCTTTGCCGTTGAGATGCCCTGCGTTGCGGCCGTTTATTAAAATAATCGTCTCGCATCCGATATCCGTGCCGTCGGATGTTAAAAGCTTATCGCCGAAAGCGTCGCCGTACTGCCCTTTGAGATGCTGCAGCAGCGCCCATACGTCGGGCGGGGCTGTGACGTCCGCTTCCTTGCAGCGGGTGAAATCTCTATACGTCGCAAAGAACTTTAGCTTCATATTTTATACCTGTCGCCCCGTCTTTTTCGGTAGTCGGCACGCCGTCCTTATCCCAGCCGCGAAGCTCGTAATACTCAGCGAGCATGACGCCGAGCTCGGCAACTCTTCCGGCGGCGGGGCCGGACGGCAGCTTTTCGCGCAACAGGCGCGGCGGCAGCGTATCCTTTTCCACGCCGGCGGCGATGTTGAAATGCTTTTCAAGGTTCCACACACGCTCGCCCTTGAACAGTATCTCCTCGTCGGTTTCGTCCGTACCCACCGCCTCGCGGTATTGGGCGGCGATTTCCGGCAAGCCCAGCCCGAATGTGGTGAACAGGCATATCCCGGCGGAGTCGATCAGCGCGGTGAGGTCCTGGAAAATCTTAAGCGTCGCGGCCTTACCCTCGGTGACAAGCGGGTCCATTTTAAACGGAACGCCCAGAAGCTCCGGGGAGGTCATGTATCCGCGCACATGGCAGCCGCCGCGGTTCGAGGTCGCATACTCAAGCGCCATGCCTTGGGCGGCACGGCCGTCGTATGCGGGCATCTCCTGCTTTTTCACGCTCATCGAGAGCTCGGGATGCCCGTATTTCTCAGCCAGCCTGTATGAACCAAGCGCAAGTATCTTGCCAAAGCCTTCGTTTTTGCCAACGGCCTCCGTCAGATGAACAATGGCGTGGGGGTCGCCGAAGCGGAGCTTGAAGCCGATATCCTCTTCGGGGATTGCGCCCATTTCCGCAAGCTCCATAGCGCAAGCGATCGTCGCTCCAAGCGTGATGGGGTCCATGCCGTATTCATTGCAAAGGAAACTTGCTTTACAGATTGCGGCTAAGTCCGATACGCCGCAGTCCGCGCCGTAGGACCAGCCCGCCTCGTATTCGGGGCCCTCGCCGGAGCTTTTGAACGGGCCGTCAGGCACAACAGTCACACGGGCGCAGTCGATGGAGCAGCCGAAGCATCCCTTGTTTTTTACAAGGTACTTATCAGCAAGCGATTCGCCGCCTGTCGCGTCGGCTTCATCGAAGATGGAGCCGTCGCGCCAGTTGCGGGTGGGCAGCGCGCCGCTTTCGTTGATGATGTTCACAAGCACCTGCGTACCGAGCGCCGCAAGCCCCGCGCCGCCGACCGGGTGCGCTTTCAGCTTCGCGCGGGCGTCGATGATGGCCTCCATGAATTTTTCGGGCCTTGCCACGCTGACGGAGCCGGTCCCGCGGACAGTCACGGCCTTGAGCTTTTTCGAGCCCATGACGGCGCCCATTCCGCCGCGGCCTGCCGCGCGGTGCTTATCGTTTAAGACCCCGCTGTAAAGGCAGCCGTTTTCTCCGGGAGGACCGATACAGGAAACCTTAAACGATTCGCCGTTTTCCTCTTTAAGAAGGTCGGTTGTTTCATACACCGTTTTTCCCCAAAGCCCCGAGGCGTCGCGCAGCTCCACGATATCGTCGTTTATGTACAGGTATACGGGAGTATCACTTGCGTTTTCGAAGATAATTCCGTCGTAGCCCGCGTATTTTAGCTCCGGCGCGAAATATCCTCCGGAGTTTGCAGCGCCTATCGTCCCTGTAAGCGGGGACTTCGATATGACGTTATACCGTCCGCCGGACGCGGCTCCCGTTCCGGTGAGGGGCCCCGTCATAAAGATGAGCTTGTTCTCCGGGGAAAGCGCGTCCACTTTAGGACCCACTTCATCGCAGAAGTATTTGGTGCCAAGCCCGCGCGCCCCGATATAATCGTGGGCGTCCTTGAGATTTAAGGGCTCCTTCGTGATTGTTTCAGATGCCAAGTCTACACGCAAAATTGTCCCAACCCATGCGTTCATGACGGAACCTCCTCTCCAAATACGTCTTTAAAGCGCTCGGCTACAGCCTTTTTGCGGCCGGGGCTTTCGGTGGGGTCCACAAACTGGATAGCACCCGGGGAGCAGAACCTCGCGCATTTCGGATCACCACCGCACAGGTCGCATTTAAATACCCGGCGGCTAATGGGCGAGAAGCTGATATTTCCTAAGGGGCACGCGCTCACGCACATTTTGCACACGATGCACTTGTCGTTGTTCATGACCACAGCGCCGTTCCCATCCTTGGAAATCGCCCCAACGGGACATACTTTGAGGCACGAGGCCTCCTCGCACTGCATGCACATGACCGGAACCGAAGTCAACGCTTCCTCGTAGTCGATTACGGTCACGGCTGAAAGGCGGGGGTTGAATACCTTTGCGCGCTCAAACGAACACATCAGCTCACATGTCCGGCAGGATGCGCATTTGTCGGGGTTTACAACGAGTTGTTTGCTCATATCCGTCCTCCTTCACATTAATTAGACCTGTCGTCTTTGCCAAGCGAAAAAATCTCGGCCATCCATCCGCGATGTGTTGGCGGACAGGTCTATTTTGGGCGAAAGCACGACAAAATCCGCAGGAAGAGACAAGCCTCTTTCTGCGGACTCCTTTGCAAACACGGCAGGCCTCGCGGTTTCCCGCAAAACCCATTGGCCGCACCGACCGATCTGCCCGGTACGGCTCGGAGTACCTGTTCATGCTTATGATATAATTTTAACATAAAAAAATAAATTGTAAAGAAAATTTCATGAGTAATTTATGCTATAATTAGAAAGAAAGGATTGGTAATATGGACGAAAAAACAGGACGTTATGAGAGGCAGATACTGCTTGCGGAAATCGGCGGGAAGGGTCAGGAAAAACTGGCGGCGTCTTCCGTATTGGTTGTGGGCGCGGGCGGGCTTGGCGCGCCTGTGCTGCAATATCTTGCGGCGGCGGGGATCGGGCATATCGGCATTGCGGACGGCGATACCGTCTCAATAAGCAACCTAAACCGCCAGATTCTTTACGGCGACGACGATATCGGAAAGCTTAAGGCTGAGCTGGCGGCAAAAAGGATCGCTAAAATCAACGGCGAGGTTAAAATCACTAGCGTCCCCAAAATGATTACGGACGAAAACGCGGCGGAAATCATAAGCGGTTACGACGCGCTTGCTTTATGCACAGACTCTCTTTCAGCAAGGAAAATCGCAAACCGTGCGTGCGTTTTAAGCGGCACGCCCTTTGTGGACGGCGCCGTTAGCCGCTTTCACGGCACCGTCATGACGATAATCCCGGGTGAAACGCCATGTTACGAGTGTATACAAGGGGGCTCCGCTCAACCTCGGGAAACCATCCCGATTTTAGGGGCGATGGCGGGATGGGTCGGATGCGCCGAGGCGATGGCAGTAATCCGGCTGCTGCTGGGGACGAGAGACGCGTCAAGGGGGAGCATCCTGTTTTTTAGCGGCTCGGAAATGACTATCGAGCATATACCGGTTAAAAAAAATCCGGATTGCGTATATTGCGGCGCCCCCTAATCCAGCTCGTTTACCGGTGGCCTGCAAACATGATTTTCACAAATATAAAAGGTTGTTTTTCCGTCTTTTCGTTTGTATTCATCGGTTTCCCGGTCTAGTATTACGGCCCAGCCTTTACCTGAAAGCTGAAGCCTCACGCTTTCTTTTTCCGACGGATCGGCCGGTACCGCGATGATCTTCCTGCCGGGAAAATCCTTCTGAAGCAGGCTTAACAGGTAAAAGGAATGCCCGCCTAAAACGCCGCCGGCCTGCGCGTTCATAAACCTGATCTGCTTATTAAGCGCATGCTCCCATTCGCGTCCGCCGGTCAAAAAATGAAGCAGTATAAGGTTCATCGCCATTACGGAATTCCCCGACGGCATGGCTCCGTCATAGCTTTCCTTAGGCCTTGAAATTAGCTCCTCGCCGCCTTTCGGGGAAAGGAAAAAACCGCCGTCCTCATTGTCGAAATAATCGGCTATTGCCGTTTGGGCAAGCGTTTTGGCCCGGTCAAGATACCTGTCGTCTATTGTGGCTTGGTACATTTTAAGCTGCGCGTAAATATAAAAGGCATAGTCGTCGAGAAAACCCGATTCGCTGCGGCGGCCATCGCGCCAGCTCGCGAGAAGGCTTTTGTTTTCGGATAGATTTTTTTCAATAAAATCCACAGCTTTTTCAGCCATATGAAGATAGCCGCTTTCACCAAAAACAACGGATGCACAGGAGAGCGCAGGGATCATCAGCGCGTTCCATGCGGTGAGAATTTTGTCGTCCTTATGAAGCGCCGCCCGCGTTTTGCGGTATTCATAAAGCTTGTTTTTCGCGTCTAAAAATCCCGCGTCGAACACGGGCGCGTTGATTCTGTTCGGAATGCTCTTGCCTTCAAAATTACCGCGCTTCGTAATATCATAGGCCTCGTTAAACGCATTTCCCTCTTTTTCACCGAGCGCTGCGACGATCTCGTTAGGCGTGAACACATAATACTTGCCCTCCACGCCGTCGCTGTCCGCGTCCTGCGCGGAGTAAAACCCGCCGTCCGGATGCGTCATTTCTCGCTTTACATACAAAATAATTTTTTCCGCCACGTTTTTGTAAAGCGGATTCTTCGTAACCTCATACGCGCTTGTGTATGCCGTGATCAAAAGCGCGTTGTCGTAAAGCATTTTTTCAAAATGCGGGACAAGCCACTGATCGTCGGTGGAATAACGGGAAAACCCGAATCCGATGTGGTCGAAAATACCGCCCTTCGCCATTTGTTCAAGGGTTTTTTCAACCATCGCAAGACAGTCTTTGTCCTTTGCCGTTTTATAATATGACATGAGAAACAACAAATTATGCGGCGACGGAAATTTAGGCGCGCCCCCGAAGCCGCCGTATTTCGAATCATAAGCGGATTTAAAGTATTCTACAGCGTTTTCGCAAAGGCTGCCGCCGTGATTTTCAGATGATACGCCGTCTTTTCCCTGCTCATTTCGCGCGTTTATATGCGAGGTTATTCTTTGCGCTGAATGAATCAAATCGTTTTTTTGCGTCTTCCATTTTTCCGTGACGGCTTCTAAGAGGTCAATGAACCCGGGGATGCCGTAACGCCCGGTTTTCGGGAAATAAGTCCCGGCGAAAAAGGGGTTTCCGGCGGCGTCCATGATGATTGTCATCGGCCATCCGCCGGAGCCCGTCAGCGCCGTTAAGACGTTCATATAGATACTGTCGATGTCCGGGCGCTCCTCCTTGTCAACCTTAACGCACACATACTCCCGGTTTAAGACTTCAGCGACTTTCAAGTCCTCAAAGCTTTCGTGAGCCATCACGTGGCACCAGTGGCACGTGGAATATCCGACGCTCAGCAGTACGGGCTTATCCTCCGCTTTTGCTTTTTTAAACGCTTCTTCTCCCCACGGATACCAATCCACGGGGTTTTCGGCGTGCTGGAGAAGATATGGCGAGGTTTCATTTAGCAGCCGGTTCATTTTATTGCTCCTTTAGGGTCTGTTGACATAAAGCTAACAGCCCTTAGATTATCGTTCCGCCGTTTACATGCAATACCTGCCCCGTAATATACGAGGAATCGCCGCACGCTAAAAACACATAGGCCGGCGCAAGCTCATACGGCTGCCCCGCCCTGCCCATCGGCACGGTTGAGCCGAAGGTCTTGACTTCCTCCTTCGAAAAGCTTGAGACGATCAGCGGGGTCCAAACCGGGCCGGGCGCCACGGCGTTCACGCGTATATTCTGCTTTGCGAGCGACAGCGCCATAGACCGCGTGAAAGATACCACCGCCCCCTTTGTCGCCGAATAATCAATCAGCTCGGGGTTGCCCTTAAACGCGACGACCGACGCCGTATTTACGATGGCGCTGCCTGCTGCAAGATAAGGCAGCGACGCCCTTGTCGTATAAAAATATGAGAAGATATTGCTCTCGAAGGTATGCGCCATTTGGTCTTTATCGACGTCAAGAATGCTGTTTTGAGGATACTGGACCGCCGCGTTATTGACTACGACGTCAATTTTCCCGAGCATATTTTTAGCGTAATCGACCGCGCGGACAGCTTCGCTTTCCTGCTTTAAATCGGCCGCGATTTTAAAGCATTTCCTGCCGTATCCGGCGACGAGCTCTTCCGTTTCGCGGGCGTCGTCGTTTTCTTTTAGATATACGATCGCGACGTCGGCCCCCTCTCTTGCAAAGTTTACGGCAACCGCCCTGCCGATGCCGCTGTCCCCGCCCGTTACGATCGCCGCTTTATTCAAAAGCTTTCCCGCGGCTTTATAGCTTTCGATTTCGTAAACGGGCGCCGGATTCATCTCCGATTCCTTTCCCGGGTGCCTATTTTGATGCTGCGGGGGAAAAACATCTTTTTTGGGGTTTTCCATTTCATACTCCTTTAATCATGGTTTTTATTATATTCCGCTTCCTGCTTCATTTCGGCGTCCATATCGGCAAGGGCCGCCGCCCGCCTGTCGTTCTTCGCTTTTAAATCTTGCTTTATCTTTTTGTTATCCGTATCCGCGATTATTTCCTCGGCGGCTTCCATCCGGCTTTTTGTCGCGGACATCGCGCGCTTGATTTTAGATTCGTTGTCCCTGCGGTCATCGGGGTTTGGTTTATTCATATTCATGGTTCCTTTCTTAGAACCTGCGGTCAATACCCAAAACACCGCCTCAGATGCAATTTTTTCGCATTGCGCCGATGCTTTTCGTTATTGACCACAGGTTATTAAAATTTATAACGGTGCAGAATTATAGTCAATTAACTATATTATTCGATTTACTCTGCAATCTATTCCCTGTCGTTTTCTTTTTTGTATGTTGACATGGCAAAAGCAAAATGGTAATATGAGTTTATAAGTTTGTGATTCATTAATAAAATTTTTGAAGAGGTTAACTTACAAAATAATTTATGATGAAAAATGATAACATCGAGAAGACACAAGACATTATGGGCAAGGTGGCGCTTGGGATAAAAGCGCCGGAGGTTGTTGTAAATCAGTTAATCAAACTGATTCGTTCAAATAAGCTTGTACCCGGGGACAAATTGCCCTCGGAAAGGGAATTGTGCAAGATAACGGAAGTGAGCAGGCCATGTCTGCGCGAAGCGTTAAGGGCTCTTCAGGTTATGGGGATCATCGATATGCGTCATGGTTCAGGCGCTTTTATCAAGCAGGTGGAGCCTAAAGCGATTCTTGATTATCTGGACATCGCCTTTATGATGGACGAATTAATGTACGACGACTTGTTCGTCGCACGCAAAGTTCTGGAAATGGCCGCGGCCCGGATGGCTGCTCAATTTATTACCGACGCGCAGCTTCTGGAGATTGAACAAAAGATCAATATGTCCGTAGGCGAGGTGGAAAACGCAAAAGTCTTCATGCGCTTGGATTGCGACATCCATAACATGATTGTGCACGCGTCCGGCAACCGGATTCTTCAGGCTTTTGTTCAGTCCCTCACAAAACCCAATCTTTATGCGCGCGAAATAACAATCCAAGATGAGGATTCCCGCAGACAGACGCTGCTGGACCATAAAAGAATCCTCAAAAGCCTAAAGGCGCGCGACCCGGAAAAGGCAGCCGATTCAATAAAGGTACATCTTGACAATGTAGAAAGAACGTTTAATAAGATGAAAACTAACCGTATAATAGGATTTAGCAGGGACGCATGATTATATCCCTTATATGCCGGGCATATAAGGGTTTAAGAAAGAGATGTTGATATGTTAAAGGTAAAACCAAAAGAAAGCTGCATGTTCGATGAGATATCCCTTGGCGAGGTCATGCTGCGGCTCGACCCCGGAGAGGGGCGCATCCGCAACACCAGAAACTTCCGCGCATGGGAGGGCGGCGGCGAATATAACGTCGCGCGTGGGCTGCGTAAATGCTTTAAGCTTGACGCCGCTGTCGTGACTGCCTTTGCGGACAATGATATCGGCTGGCTGATTGAGGATTTAATTTTGCAGGGCGGCGTGGATACCCGTTTTATCAAATGGGTTCCTTACGACGGGATTGGCAGGAATGTGCGCAACGGGCTCAACTTCACCGAGCGGGGCTACGGCGTCCGCGGGGCCATCGGTATCAGCGACAGGGCGAACACCGCCGCGTCTAACTTAAAGCCCGGCGATATTGACTGGGAATATATCTTCGGCTCATGCGGCGCGCGCTGGTTCCATACCGGCGGGATATTCGCGGCGTTGTCCAAGACCTCCGCGCAGGTGGCGCTTGAGGCCGCGAAATGCGCAAAAACATACGGCACGATCGTAAGCTACGACTTGAACTACCGCCCGTCCCTATGGAAAGATATAGGAGGTAAGGAGAAAGCCCGGGAGGTTAACAGGGAAATCGCAAAATACGTCGACGTTATGATCGGCAACGAGGAGGACTTCACCGCCTGCCTTGGCCTTGAGGTTGAGGGGCACGACGAGACCCTGTCCGAGCTCAACCTTGACGGCTATAAAAATATGATTAACACAGCGTCCGACGCATATCCCAACTTCAAGGTGATCGGCACTACCCTAAGGACGGTCAAAACGGCGACAATCAACGACTGGTCAGCGATTTGCTGGGCCGAGGGCAAAGTGTACCAAGGCATGACGTTTGACGGCCTTGAAATCCTCGACCGCGTGGGCGGCGGGGACAGCTTTGCTTCCGGGCTGATATACGGCCTTATGAGCGGCAAGGATTATCAGACCGCGCTCAATTACGGAATCTGCCACGGCGCGCTTGCCATGACGACCGCCGGCGATACGTCAACGGCGCTGCAAAAGGAAGTCGAAAACCTGATGAAAGGCGCGGGTGCGCGAGTACAACGATAAAGGAGCGATTTAATTGAGCGATATTCTAAAACGGATTGGTGAAATCGGCATTGTTCCCGTTATCGCCATATCCGACGTGGAAAAGGCTGTACCTTTGGCAAGGGCATTGCTGGCGGGAGGTATTCCGTGCGTGGAAATAACCTTCCGCACGGCAGAGGGCGAGGAGTGCATCCGGCGCATCTCGGCGGAGGTTCCCGAAGTGCTCGTAGGCGCAGGCACAGTGCTTAAAACAGAGCAGGCAGACCGCGCCATAGAGGCGGGCGCGAAATTTCTCGTAAGCCCCGGTTTTAATCCGGCGGTTGTGTCTTACTGCGTTAAAAAGGGCGCAATAATCGTACCCGGCTGCTCCAATCCGTCGGATATGGAGGCGGCTATGGAACTCGGGATTGACACAGTCAAGTTTTTCCCCGCTGAGCAAGCGGGCGGGCTTTCTTACATTAAGGCGGTAGCAGCGCCATATACCGGCCTGCGGTTTATGCCTACGGGCGGCATCAATGCCGGAAACATCGGCAAATACTTGTCTTTTAACAAGATTGTGGCCTGCGGCGGCAGCTGGATGGCGACAAAAGAGCTCATCGACAGCGGCAGCTTCGATGAAATTACACGTCTTTGCAAAGAGGCGGTTCGGCTGGCACAAGATGCGAGGGGCCAAAATCGCACATGACGCCCGCTTATTCATGAAAGGCAGCAAGGAATGCTTCCGCCCGCCTAATGTGGCGCCGCTGTCAACTTTAACTATATAAGGAAGATTAGGCAGATGGAACAGTATTGCATTTATCTGCGCAAATCCCGGTCTGATTCAGAAGTGGAAGACCGCGGTGGAGGCGAGACATTTGCCCGCCACAAAGCGGCATTGGATGAGCTTTCTCATCGAATGAATCTGAACGTAACAAAAACCTACCGTGAGGTTGTATCCGGTGAAACAATTTCAGACCGCCCGGTAATACAACAGCTGCTCTCGGAGGTTGAACAAGGCTTGTGGGCCGGCGTCCTAGTCATGGAAGTGGAGCGTCTTGCGCGTGGCGATACAATCGATCAGGGTACTATCGCAAAAATCTTCAAATACTCCGATACGAAAATTATCACGCCGATGAAAACCTATGACCCTAATGATGAATACGACGAAGAATTTTTTGAGTTTTCCTTGTTTATGAGCCGCAGGGAGTATAAAATTATCAATCGCCGCCTGCAACGCGGACGTCTGGCATCCGTCAAAGAGGGGAAATTCGTAGCTCATCGCCCCCCGTATGGATACACGCGTAAAAAACTTGAAAAGGAAAAAGGCTGGACCCTTGAGCCTCATCCCGAGCAGGCGAAGGTTGTTCGCATGATATTTGATTTATGCGTCACAGGCGAACTGCAGCAGGATGGCAGCCGTAAACTCCTCGGCACATCGCTTATCGCCCGCCGTCTAAACCAATTGAAAATCCCCGCAAGCAACGGCGGATTATGGGTTGTTGCAAGCGTTCGCAATATACTGATCAACCCCGCATACATCGGAAAAATAAGATGGAACTGGAAACCGGCAATCAAGAAAATGACGAATGGTCAAGTGCAGATTACACGGTCGAGATCTAAACCTGAGGATTGGATTATCGTTGACGGCCTGCACGAAGGTATCATAGATGAAGACGTATTTAACATGGCCGGGGAGATTATGAAAAACAATTCCCGCACGCCGGTTACAGACAGGAATGTTGTCAAAAATCCCCTTGCCGGAATCGTTATCTGTGGTAAATGCGGACGCCGCATGGTACGGCGCCCATACAACAATACAAAATATCCCGATACCCTGATGTGTGTTGCGCCGGAATGTCCGACTGTAAGCGTATTTTTGCATTCTGTAGAGGCAAGGGTGTTGGAAGCTCTGGAAGAATGGCTTGGAGAATACAAGCTCCAATGGGGGCTTGACGGCACAGCATCATCTCAAAAAAATACTAAAAACAAATCGCATCTGGATTTGAAAAAGAAAGCTATGGATAAGATAACTGAAGAACTGGGAACGCTCCATATGCAAAAGAGCAAGCTGCACGACTTTCTTGAACAGGGAGTTTATGACGTCGAAACATTTAACAGCAGAGCGCATGAGCTTGGCGAACGTATACGGCAGACGGAGAATAGCCTTGCCGCCGTGGGCGCGGATGTGCAGCTTGAAGAAATGCGCGAGGAAAGCCGCACCATCGTTCCGAAGGCACAGCATATTCTTGATGTTTATCGCACACTTCCAGACGCTAAATCCAAGAACGACATGCTCAAAATAATCATCGAAAAAGTCGTATATGCAAAAGAAAAAGGCGGCAGGTGGCACAGCTCGCCGGATGACTTTGAAATTATTCTTTATCCCAAATTGCCGATAGCGAAAAATCATTATTGATAACATAATTGACCGGAAGAGCTCGGACACATGGAGATGATTTCAGCCTTGGTTTACCAATTGACACAAAACCTTTGCATCGATGAAATCAAAAAATCAGGATTCGATGCATATTTTGTAGACCATACGGCCGGTATTTATCCGGTTTCTGCGGCGGGAATCCCGTTTAGCGTGTCGGCGCTCGCATCGAAAGGCGACATTATCACCGATTTGCATGAGGATTTGGCCGCGGATGGTGCAACCGCACAAAGACAACAGGGATATATACGCTCATACAGCGCGATTTTACGGGTTGGATAAATTTGAAAAAACGGCATACTGATCCCGCACAAGAACAACAAATTGACACGATAAGGACAAAGCGTGTAAATCCACGTTTTGAATAAATTTTGCGAAAAGCAAAAGGAGTAGGTAAAAATGAAAAGAGCATACGCCATCATGCTTGCGCTGGTTTTCGCGTTGAGCATGGCCGCCTGCGGCGGTTCAAGCCCAGCCCCCGGCGAATCGGACGCCAATGCAAATCAGCCCGATGCACCCTCTGTTTCCGCAGAAACGCCCGCTCCGCCGCCCGAACCCGATATCGCCGACGATATTGAGTTGATTGTGTTTGCGGCGGCGTCCATGACCGAAACCCTTGAAGAAATTGCTGTCTTGTATGCAAATGCGGCTCCAAATGTAAAGCTGGTATTCAATTTTGACTCCTCAGGCACATTAAAAACACAAATTCAAGAGGGCGCATACTGTGACTTGTTCATATCCGCAGGGCAAAGGCAAATGGACCAGCTTGATATGAAAGCTTCCGATGAGGTTAATACGGAGGGCCTTGATTTTGTGTTGGCAGATACACGTATTGACCTTTTGGAAAACAAGGTCACGCTGGTAGTTCCGGTGGAAAATCCAAAAAACATAAACAGCTTTGATGATATGGCGGCGGCTCTTTCTTCCGGTGATATCCTTATGGCTATGGGAAACAGCGATGTGCCTGTCGGGCAGTACACGCAAAGAATTTTGCAGTACTATAATCTGGACGAAGAAGCCCTTGCAAATTCCGGTGTAATCACTTACGGAAGCAACGTTAAAGAGGTTACGACCCAAGTTGCCGAAGCAAGCGTAGATTGCGGAATCATTTACTGTACCGATGCCTTTAGCGCCGGATTGGAAATAGTTGATTCGGCAACCGCCGACATGTGCGGACAAGTTATCTATCCGGCCGCCGTGCTGAACATCAGCAATCATATTGATGCGGCAAAAGAATTCCTTGATTATTTGACCGGCAGCGAAGCCATGTCCGTTTTTGAAAAAGTAGGATTTTCCCCCGCATAGCTTTATGAATTCGTGAAATGCATGGAGGGGTTTTCTCTCCATGCATTTCTATAAAAGTTGGTGTGAAATGATGGACTTATTTCCTCTGTGGAATTCTCTGCGGATTGCGGCGATTAGTTGCGCCATCGTATTTTTTACAGGTATTTTCACCGCTTATTATGCCGCAAGGCTCCCCCGCATCATAAAGGGCTTTCTCGATGTGTTTTTAACGCTCCCTCTGGTATTGCCGCCAACGGTTTGCGGGTATTTTCTGCTGGTGCTTTTTGGAAACAGGCGTCCGCTCGGTATATTTCTGTCGCAATTTGGAATCAGGTTCCCCATGACTTGGTACGGCGGTATATTAGCCGCAAGCCTAGTAGCTTTTCCATTGATGTATCGTATAGCACGCGGCGCTTTTGAGAGCTTTGATAAAACGCTTGATTATTCAGGCAAAACCCTCGGCCTGAGCAATACATATATTTTTTGGCGCGTCCGTATGCCTGCTTGCCGTCAGGGAATTTTAGCCGGCGCCGTCCTGTCCTTCGCACGTGCCTTAGGCGAATTTGGCGCAACCAGTATGTTAATCGGTTACACCCCCGGCAGAACCGCGACCATATCCACAACCGTATACCAGTTATGGCGTACTAACAGCGAAGCGGAGGCGTTTAGATGGGTGATGATAAACATAGCGATCAGCGCGGTTGTTTTGCTTGCGGTGAATATGCTTGAACAGCGCAGCAAAAAGGCGGTGACAGGATGAGCCTGTTTGTTGATATTGAAAAAAGGCTTGGAAAATTCAAGCTGGAGCTAAAATTTGAAACAAACAGCGGAGTGCTGGGCTTACTTGGCGCTTCCGGCAGCGGCAAAAGCATGACGCTTAAATGTATTGCCGGAATTGAAAGGCCTGATCGAGGAAAGGTCGTATTAGACGGCGTGACCCTGTTTGACTCTGAATCCGGCGTAAATCTGCCGCCCCAAAAACGCAGGGTAGGATATTTGTTTCAGAATTACGCCTTGTTCCCGAATATGACTGTCAGTCAAAACATATTGTGCGGGTTATACAGGGATAAAAGCAAGCCAAATAAAGAAAAAGCCTTAAATGAAATCCTTGACCTTTTCCAACTCGGAGGGTTGGAAAGTCATAAGCCTTCACAGCTTTCCGGCGGTCAGCAACAGAGAGTTGCGCTTGCACGGATTTTGGTCGGCAGCCCAAACCTGCTTATGCTTGATGAACCCTTCAGCGCGTTGGACGGTCATCTGCGCGGTCATTTGCAGATTCAAATGCGTCATCTATTGCAGAAATTCGGTAAGAATGCACTGAATTTTGGTCGGCAGCCCAAACCTGCTTATGCTTGATGAACCCTTCAGCGCGTTGGACGGTCATCTGCGCGGTCATTTGCAGATTCAAATGCGTCATCTATTGCAGAAATTCGGTAAGAATGCACTGATGATTACTCACAACCGAAATGAGGCATATCGCCTATGCCAAAAAGTTGCGCTGCTGGATGACGGCGAAATAATTGCATTAAAAAACACTAAGGAATTGTTTTCAAACCCTGAAAGCCGTCAGGCGGCGCTGCTCACCGGCTGTAAAAACGTAGTGGATGCAAAAAAAGCGGGCGAATATGAAGTTGATGTTCCGTCATGGGGCGTCCGCCTAAGCACTGCGCTGCCAATACAAAACAACTTGTGCGCTATAGCAATCCGCGCCCACTATTTTAATCCTAAAACCGAACAGAATCGTTATCCTGTTAACTTTACATGTGAAATAGAGGAACCCTTTGAGTATATTCTCCAGTTCAGGCATAAGAATCAGGTAAAAGATTCACCTGATATATGGTGGAGAATTGCAAAGGATAAAAAAGGAAATCAACTGCCGGCCGAGCTTGGCATTGCCTCTGTGAATATTCTGCCCTTGTATAGGTAGCTTTGCGTTACAAAAAACGAACTGCCAAGCGCTTAACTCTCGCGTGGCAGTTTGTGTTTTTGTATTAATCCTTTTTAGACTCAATGTATTTTACGATATCGCCGACAGTTTTCATGTTTTCGATTTCGTCGTCCGGGATTTCCATGTCGAATTCCTCTTCAAGGCTCATAACCATATCGACAACATCCAGGGAATCCGCCCCCAGGTTGTCAATGATCAGGCTTTCCATCGTGACCGACTCGTCCTCAACGTCAAGCTGGTCGACCAGAATTGCCTTAACCTTGTCAAATATCATTGCGCTGGCACCTCCTCCTGTTTGTTTTAAGGGCTTCGCTTGGATCTATTCCGCGAACGTCCCTATCTTACGAAATTTAATATACCTTGTTTCCAACAAATTATCAATAGGTATTTGCGATAAATTTGAAATTTCTTGCTTTAAAAACTGTGAAATCGCATCAGCCGCAAGTCCCGGCCTTTTTTGAGCGCCGCCGACAGGCTCCGGGATTACCGCGTCGCATACGCCGAAACCCTGTAAATCCTCGGCTGTTATCTTGATCATATTGGCGGCTTCCTTTTCCCTTGACGCGTCCTTCCATAAAATACTCGCAAATCCCCGCGGCGAGATAACCGAATACGTCGCGTTTTGCAGCATGGCAAGCTTGTCGCATACCGCAAGGCCCAAGGCCCCGCCGCTGCCGCCCTCGCCAAGTATGACGGAGACCACCGGCGTTTTAAGGCGCATCATTTCCATCTGGTTTCTGGCAATCGCCTCGTGCTGTCCTCGCTCCTCGGCGCCCACTCCGCAGTACGCGCCCGGAGTATCGACAAAGCATATGACGGGACGCCCGAATTTTTCAGCCTGCTTCATCAGCCTGAGCGCCTTGCGGTAGCCCTCCGGATGCGCCATTGCGAAATTTGTTTTTTTGTTGTCTTCAAGGGTCCTGCCCTTTACATGGGCTATGACCGTTACAGGCATGCGCTCAAACCGCGCGATACCGCCGATGATCGCCGAATCGTCGCCGAAACAGCGGTCGCCGTGCATCTCCATGAAATGCGTGAATATCATCGGGATGTAATCCCGCGCCGTAGGACGGTTTTTCTGCTTTACAAGCTCGATGCGCTCCCATGCCGTCAGCTTGCTCATGACCCCGCCCCCTTTTCCTTTGCGTGAAAGCGCAAAAGCCTGCCCAGAGTCTTTCGCATGGATTTTCTGTCCACCAGCATATCGATGAAGCCGTGCTCCATGAAGAACTCGGCGCTTTGGAAGTCGTCCGGCAGCCGCTGCCTGATGGTGCTCTCGATCACGCGCCTGCCCGCAAAGCCGATTAATACTTTCGGCTCGGCGATCGTGATGTCGCCAAGGCTTGCGAAGCTCGCGGCGACGCCGCCTGTCGTGGGATCGGTCACAACCGCGATGTACAAAAGCCCGGCCTCGTCAAAGCGCGCGACGGCGCCCGAGGTTTTCGCCATCTGCATCAGCGAGATGATTCCCTCCTGCATTCTAGCGCCGCCCGACGCCGTGAACAGGATGACCGGCAGCTTAAGCTCGGTAGCATGCTCGAAAGCCCTTGTAATTTTTTCGCCCACGACTGAGCCCATCGACGCCATCATAAAGTGCGAATCCATGATCCCAATCACGCACGGCTGCCCTTCGATCTCGCATTTTCCGGTAACCACCGCTTCGGTCAGTCCCGTCTGCTTTTGCAAGCCCGCGATTTTTTCGGGATACCCCTCAAAATCGATGGGATTTAAGCTGGTCATGCCCTTGTCGTACTCGTCGAAGGAACCCGCGTCAACCGTTATTTGAATCCGCTCTGTTGCGGTGAGGCGCGCATGGTAATTACAGTGCGGACATGTCTTATCCGAGATTTTAAAGTTTTCCATAAACTCGGGCTTTTGGCATCTCGGGCATTTGAACATCAGGTCCGCGGGTACGTTCACCTTTTCGTCGGACTTCACAGGCGCGATACCGGCACGGTTTTTTACCACGTCAAACAAATCTTCAAGCAACTACTTGCCCTCCTTTCGCTTCTCACTTAGGTACGCAATGTCGTAGCTGCCTTTGGCAAAGTTTTCATCGCGTAATATACCGAGATGGAAATCGATATTCGTGTCCACACCGTCGACAAGAAATTCCGCGAGCGCCCATTTCATCTTTGCAATCGCCTCGGCGCGCGTGGGCGCGTACGCAATCAGCTTCGCCATCATGTTGTCGTAGTGCGGCGTAATCGTGTATCCTGCGTATATCGCGCTGTCGACCCGGATTCCCGGCCCGCCGGGCACGAAAAGCGCCCGCAAGGTGCCGGGGCTCGGCCTGAAATCAAGCTCCGGCGTTTCGGCGTTGATCCTGCACTCGATTGCGTGCCCGTTTAGCGCGACGTCCTGTTGCCTGAACGGGAGCTCTTCGCCCATCGCCACACGGATTTGCGTTTTCACAAGGTCGATCCCCGCCACAAGCTCCGTCACCGGATGCTCGACCTGAATGCGCGTGTTCATCTCCATAAAGTAAAACCTGCCGTCCGCGTCAAGCAAATACTCGATGGTGCCGGCGTTTTGATATCCCACGGCCTTTGCGGCGCCAACCGACGCGCGTCCCATTTTATCACGCAGCGCGTCAGTCATCAGTGGCGACGGCGACGGGCACTCCTCCAGTACCTTCTGGTTGCGCCGCTGCAGCGAGCAGTCGCGTTCGCCGAGATGCACCACGTTGCCGTGTTCGTCGGCAATGATCTGCACCTCGATATGCCGCGGCTTTATCAGTAGCTTTTCAATGTATACACCGTCGTCCCCGAAAAAGCTGAGCGCCTCCTGCTTTGCGGCTGTGATTGCGCCTTCAAGCGCGTCGGGAGAGTCGACGCGCCTGATTCCGCGGCCGCCGCCCCCGGCGCTTGCCTTGACAAGCACGGGGTAGCCAATCTTTTTAGCCAGTGATTTCGCCCCGCTTAAGGATTCCGCCGCGCCGTCTGAGCCGGGTATCACCGGAATGCCTGCGTCTTTCATGGACTGCTTTGCGCGAGCCTTGTCGCCCATCTTCTCAATCGTTTCCGGCTTCGGCCCGATGAATTTAATCCCACAGCTCTCGCAATGGCGCGCAAAGCTTGCGTTCTCGCTTAAAAACCCGAAGCCCGGATGCACGGCCCCCGCGCCCGTAACAGCGCAGGCCGAGAGCAGCGCCGGTATGTTAAGGTAGCTGTCGCGGCTTGCGGCAGGACCAATACAGACGGTTTCGTCCGCGATTTTCGCGTGGAGCGCCGGACGGTCCGCTTCGGAGCACACCGCTACCGTGCGAAGCCCGAGCTCGCGGCACGCGCGTATCACCCTGACCGCGATTTCGCCGCGGTTTGCGATTAAAACTTTATTAAACATTTATACTCCCTATTCAGTTTCTATGCTCATCTGCTTCGGTGTTTTCGCGGCAAACGCGAATGTCAGGCATGCCGTTACTGCTTTTTCCTTGCCTACATGCGCTTCGGCATCACAGACCGCCACGCTTGAGCGTATCTTTTTGACCGTGACCGTAAGCTCCAGCTTGTCGCCCGGCACAACCTGACGGCGGAATTTGGCGTCGTCGATTTTCGCGAAAAGCCCGAGCTTGCCGCCGTGTCCCGGCATGCTTGCGATGCACACGCCGCCTGTCTGCGCCAGCATCTCGATCATCAAAACTCCCGGCGTCACCGGATAACCGGGGAAATGCCCACTAACCCAAAAATCATTTTCAGTTATATATTTGACCGCCGTACATGTTTTGCCGGGATCGAGCGCCGCAATTTCGTCAATCAGTAAAAACGGCTCGCGGTGCGGGATCAACGCTTTGATTTGATCTTTGTCCAGTAATACCATATTTGCACCTGCCCTTTATGTTTACGCCGCATATCTTTTTGCAGCGTATTACTCTATCGTGAGTATCGGCTGCCCGTACTCGACGGGGGATGCGTTTTCAACGAGTATCTGCGAAACCGTGCCGTCAAATTCGCTTGTAACCTCGTTCATGAGCTTCATCGATTCGATTATAAAGAGCACGTCGCCTTTTTTCACCTTCTCGCCCACCGTCGCATACGGCGGCTTGTCGGGCGCGGGCGACGCGTAAAACGTCCCGACAATCGGGGATTTCACAACATGGCCTGTAAGCTTCTCCTCTTTTTTTTCAGCGGCCGCCGCATACTCCATGCCGGCCACTATAGCCGCCTGAACAGGCGCGGGCGCACCCGCCGCCGTTTGAGACTGCTTTATGCTTTCAAGCTTTAATTCAAAATTCCCACCGCTTACAGACATACTGCCGATATTGTTTTTGCTAAACGCGGACATCAATTCCTTAATCTCCGAAACCGTAAACTCTTTCATGCTCATGCTCCTTTATACTTTTGAAACGCAAGCGTCGCGTTGTGCCCGCCAAACCCGAGGGAATTTGAAATCGCGTTAGCTGCGCCGCTTTTCCTCATGCCGTCCGTGATATAGTCAAGGTCGCACGCGCCGTCCGGGATTTTATAGTTCGCCGTTGGCGGCAGTATGCCATCCTCAAGTGCTTTCGCGCAGATGACGGCTTCAATCGCACCCGCCGCTCCAAGGAGGTGCCCTGTCACAGATTTTGTCGATGATACCGCCAGTTTTCTCGCGTGCTCACCGAACACGACCTTGATGGCCGCCGTCTCTATCTTGTCGTTTAATTCCGTGGAGGTACCGTGAGCGTTGATGTAGTCAACGTCCTCAGGCTTGATGCCCGCTTCCGCCACCGCAAACGCCATCGCTTTGGCGGAGGCTTCGGCGCTGGGGTCCGGCCCTGTGATGTGATGTGCGTCGTCCGTTGAGCCGTATCCCGTGATTTCGGCGTAGATATGCGCACCGCGCGCCTTTGCGCGCTCCATGTCCTCCAGTATGACAATCCCCGCGCCGTCGCCCATTACGAACCCGGTGCGCTCTTTGTCAAACGGGATGGAAAGCCTGTTTATATCGCAGCCTTTGGCAAGGGCGCCCATATTGTGAAAGCCGCTGAGCGCAAACTTTGTGATCGCGGCCTCGCTGCCTCCCGTGACGGCGGCGTCGAGACTTCCGTACTTAATCTTGCGGAACGCTTCGCCAATCGCATTCGCGGACGATGCGCACGCCGAAACAGGGCAGAAGTTATCGCCTTTGTAGCCGTGGTCGAGGGCAATCCTGCCGCCGGCCATGTTTGCAATCATCATCGGGATAAAGAACACGGATACGCGCCCCGATCCTTTCTCAAGGAACTTTGCGTACTCCTCCTCGATTGTGTTAAAGCCGCCGATACCGCTTGCGACGATGACGCCAATCTTAAACGGGTCTAAGCCGTCCGCGAAGCCGCCCGCGTCCTTGATCGCCATATTCGCCGCGACCGACGCGTACTGCGTAAATAAATCCTGCCGCCTTGCCTCCTTCTTCGGTATCCCCTGCTCTTCGGGGGTCCAGTTCTGGATCTCAGCCGCGTACTTTATCTCAAAATCGGACGTGTCAAAGCTTTTGATCGGGAAAAAAGCATGCTTTCCGGCTTTTACGTTTTCCCACAACGGATCAACGCCAATCCCGCTTGACGTCACGGCGCCCATGCCTGTGATTACTACCCTGCGCATAGTTAAATTCCTCCCGGATTCATTATTAGAAGCTGTTTCCATAGCTCAAAACGCCATTTCAGCGGCAAATTTTCCGCTATGCTTCGTTGAATTTTCTTGTAATACGCCAAGTATTCCTGCGAAAATTCGCCTTGCCTTGCGAAAAATTCGCTCGCCGTTCCGGCATTTTTCGTCTATGGGAACAGCTTCTTACATTGCAAGCCCGCCGTCAACGATGATGGTCTGGCCCGTCACATAATCGGAGCTTGCCAAAAACAAGGCGGCGTGCGCGACGTCGTCAGCCGTCCCGAAGCGCCCAAGGCTTACCGCCGAAAGCATCTTTTCTTTAATCTCGTCTGATAGAACGTCCGTCATCGGCGATTCTATGATCCCAGGCGCGATGGCGTTGCATGTAATCCCGCGCTTACCGAGCTCCTTCGCGGTCGTCTTCGTAATACCGATGACACCCGCCTTCGACGCTGAATAATTGATTTGCCCGGCGTTGCCGTAAACTCCCGCCACCGACGATATGTTGATGATCTTGCCGCTCTTTTTGCGCATCATCACGGCGCCCGCGTGCCGCGTCATGTTGAACACGCTTTTCAGGTTGGCGGCAATCACGTCGTCGAAGCTTTGCTCCTGCATTTTGACAAGCAGCCCGTCGCGCGTGATGCCCGCGTTGTTGATGAGCACGTCTATAGCGCCGAAGCGCTCCACTACCGCCTTTACCATGGCTTCACACAGCTCAAACTTAGAGACGTCGGCGATAAAGCATTCGGCCTTTACACCATGCTTGCGGCACTGCTCCGCCGTCTGTTTGCCGCCGTTTTCAAACGTGAGCTCGCTGTAGCAGTTAATCGCTGCGTCATACCCGTTTTCGGCAAATTTTACGGCAAGCGCGGCGCCGATGCCCTGTGACGCACCCGTTATTAAAACAACCTTATTCAAAAACAGTTCCCCCTAATACTCAAATACACACGCACCGTATGTGAGTCCCGCGCCGAACCCGACCACGCAGACCATGTCGCCGCGCTTTATGAGCCCCTCGCGCACGCATTCGTCAAGCCCGATTGCCATGCTGGCACTTGACGTGTTGCCGTAGTCGCGTATGTTCACATGGCACTTTTCAATCGGAAGCAGAAGCTTTTTCATCGCGGTCTCGATGATTCTGTAGTTTGCCTGGTGCGGTATGATCAAATCAAGCTCCCCCGGCGTGATATTAAGCTTTTCGCACGCTTTTACGACGGCTTCGGGCATCGCCCTTGTCGCAAACTTATACACGTCGTTACCGCCCATTACAATGCAGCCATTGCTTTTTTCCTGCTCCGGGAAAATCTCGCGAACTGGAGCCGTGTTGTCCACGAACGGGATTTCCCGTACCGGACGCGCCGCAAAAAGCAGGTGCGAGCCGTCAAGATCGCTTTTAAGATAAGACGAAAACCGCTTGCCCGACGCCTGTAAAACGGATGCCGCCGCCCCGTCGCCGAACAGTATGCAGGTCGAGCGGTCTTTGTAGTTTGTAATCTGCGAAAGCCGCTCGGTGCTTATAACCAGCACCGTTTTGACGTCGTCGCACGCAAGGTACCGCCTTGCCATATCAAACGCGTAGGCAACCCCTGAACACGCGACGCTTATGTCGAACGCGAAAGCGTTTTTCGCGCCAAGCTTTAGCTGGATCTGGCACGCTGTAGACGGCGTGTAAAAATCCGGCGTGACCGTCGTGACAAGGATCATGTCCACATCAGAGGCTCGAATCCCCGCGGCTTTCAGCGCGTCTTCCCCCGCCATCGCGCCCATGTACCACACAGGCTCCGAGTTATCTGCAAACCGGCGTTTTTTCATTCCTGTCCTTGTGCCAATCCATTCGTCGCATGTATCAACGATCGAAGTGAAATCCCCGTTTGTCACAACTTTTTCGGGCAGGTATCGCCCGGTCCCCAAAATATCAATTCCGTTCATCCGCTAATTCCTTAAAAAATACTTGCAAAAATGTAACAAGTGTTATATTATTTAGAATATATCTTGTAGTCTGATTTGTCAACCTTTTTTTATTTATATGTCTATTTTATTCTAAATAAAAGGATTTGAGGGATGAATGATGTCGAAAACAGCGGCGCTTTTCAGCGGGCAGGGCTCGCAGTACCCCGGGATGGGCAGGGAGCTTTATGATCATTTCAGTGAAGTCAAAAAGCTTTACAGCATAGCCGGCGACGTTCTTGGTTTTGACCTTGCAACAATCAGCTTTGACGGTGGCGGGGAGCAGCTTTCCGATACTTTTTATTCGCAGCCTGCCATCTTCGCGCTGTCGGTCGCGGCATATACCGCCGCGACTGTAAAGGCTCCAGGCTTTAACCCAATGTGCGTCATGGGCCATTCGCTGGGCGAATATGCGGCGCTTTACTGTGCCGGAGCCTTCTGCTTAGCGGACGGCTTTAGAATCATCAAAGCCCGCGCCGAAAGCATGAGCCGCGCCGGTAACGCGAAAACCTGCGCTATGTACGCGATCATGGGCAGCGATATCGATGCGGTCGGCAAGGCGTGTGAAGCAGCAGGAGGCTTTGTCGTTCCCGCAAATTTCAACCATCCGTCGCAAACGGTCATTTCAGGCGAAGCGAAAGCCGCAGCCACCGCCGCCGGTATTCTCGCTGAAAACGGCGCCAAAGCCGTTAAGCTCAACGTTTCCGGCGCGTTTCATACCGTGATGATGAAAGACGCGGCCGATGCGTTTAAAGCTAAGATTAAAGATATCGCGTTCATGAAAACGAAGCTGCCGTTTTACTCGAACCTTACCGGCGGCCCGCTTGAAATCGGTGATTATCCCGATTATTTTGCAAAGCACATGGTAAGCCCCGTGCGCTTTTCGGAGCAAATCCAAAGCATGGCGGCGTCCGGCGTTGATACCTGCGTTGAATTTGGCCCGAAACGCTCGGCGGCTGCGCTCGCCAAGAAAAACGTGAAAGCCTTAACCGTGCTTGGCGTTGAGGATATGGCGTCGCTTGGAAAGCTTGAGGAGTTATATTGACTGTGTTATAATTTACGAAACGCTTCGATTTTGGGCGATAATGCGAATTAGAGAATAACAAGGAAAGAGGTAAGAACATGAAAATTCGTTTTGAGAGCAGGACTGAATTTATTGTTCATGGGTACGCTGTTGAAACAATATTGAGCTCTTGCGAAAATGATGTCGGGCAATTATGGGAAAAGCATAAAGAAAGTTTGCTGAGCATCCCGGAAAGCAAGTCGTGTTTATACGGAGTTATGTGGTACACAGAAAACCACAGGTATTATTATCACTTGGGCATCCTAAGCGACATTTCACACAAAAATGATATGACTGCTGTTACGATTCCCGCCGCATATTTTGCGATTGCCACTGTCCCGGATAATATGGACGCCATAGAAGCATGGACGCAATACTTTGAAAAAGAATTACCGTCTTTAGGCTATGTTCCCAACGTAGAGCATGGGAAATATTTTGAATTTTACAATGCAGACGGGGCTTGTGAATTGTGGACGCCTGTAAAAAAACAAACTCATTAATTCGCATTCGTTCGTCCCCTAACGCGAAAATCAAAACAACAATCCCGCCCCGTTTAAAGGAGGCGGGATTTACTGTCTGTAGATTTCACCCAAGATTCAACAAATTGTTATTTTTTCTTCTTGCCGCCCGTAACGATGAGCGCTATGATTACGGCAAAGGAAACGCCGAGTACAATCAAGCCTATCCACAGGTATTGGCCCGATGTGTCGCCTGTCGCCGGGTTGTCGTTTATATTCTCAGCAGCAAACGCCGGAAACGCTATAATGGCGGCGGTTAACACCGCCATCAGAATGCTTTTGATTTTCACAATCATTTTTAATATCCTTTCTAAACCGTAATTTCCACGGGCTTTTTTTCTTTTAACGACTGCTTTAAGTCAAGTATCCGCTGGTTTCGGCTGCCTCTTAATTTAAGCTCCAAATCGCGTTCCTCCAGCACAAACCTGCCGTCAACAAGCACATCTATAAGCTCAAGCAGCTCCGCTGTGGCGGCGTCCATCCCGGACATCGCTAAAAGCTCCTCAAATGTGTACCCTGACCAGCAATAGACGTCCATGCCCTTTTCGCGCACTGCCTTTACAAGCGGCAAAAGCTCCTCCGGTCGGCAAAACGGCTCCCCGCCCGAGATCGCAAGCCCTTTTAGCAGCGGGTTTTTCTCCATCTCTAAAAGGATTTTATTTACCTCGCAGTCATACCCGCCGTTAAACGAGTGCGTCTCGGGATTATGGCATCCCTTGCATTTATGCGGGCACCCCTGCGTGAATACGACAAACCGAAGCCCCGGCCCGTCTACGATAGACTGGCGGACAACGCCGGCTATCCTGATCGTTTCCGTTTTCATATGCATTAAATTTTCTCGATTTCAGTTGTCAGCACATGCTTGACGCGTTCTTTTTCCTCCGCACGCTTTGCGTTGTTGAAGCGGTCGAGCGTGCCTACAAGATAACCGGTGATGCGCCTTATGCGCTCGAAGCTGCCGGATTCCTCAGTGCGGTGACAGCGCGGGCATTCGTTGCCGATCACGCCGTTGTATCCGCAGACAGGGTCGCGGTCAACCGGATGGTTGATGGAACCGAAGCCGACGCCTGAGTCCTTCATAAACCGGATGATGCTTTCAAACGCCTCAAGATTGTCAAGCGGGTCGCCGTCAAGCTCGACGTATGTTATGTGCCCCGCGTTTGTAAGCGCGTGGTAAGGAGCCTCGATGCGGATTTTATCATACGCGTTGATTTCGCAATAAACCGGCACATGAAACGAATTCGTGTAGTATTCGCGGTCCGTCACGCCTTTAATAACGCCGAAGCGGCGGCGGTCTATGCCGACGAACCGTCCGGAAAGCCCTTCGGCGGGCGTTGCTAAAAGCGTGTAATTAAAGCCGGTTTCGCGCCCGAGCTCATCGCACTTCGCCCGCATAAACCCGACGATATCAAGCCCTAGGTTCTGGGACTCATGGCTTTCGGCGTGATGCTTGCCTGTAAGCGACACAAGCGCTTCCGCAAGGCCGATAAAGCCGATTGTGAGCGTGCCGTGCTTTAACACCTCGCCTATTTTGTCGTCCGGCTTAAGATTGTCGGAATCCATCCAGATCCCCTGCCCCATTAAAAACGGGAAGTTGCGCACGGTTTTATCAGCCATGAGCTTGTACCTGTCCATCAGCTGGTCGCTTACAAGATCAAGCTTTTGCTCAAGCTCCTCAAAGAATAAGTCCACGCTACCGTTTGATTTAATGGCGATCCGCGGCAGGTTCACCGAGGTGAAGCTCAAATTTCCGCGCCCGTCCACAATCTCGCGGTTCTTGTCATTGTTGTTCGCGATAACGCGTGTGCGGCAGCCCATGTACGCGATTTCGCTTTCGGGCGTTCCGGGCTTATAAAATTTCAGGTTAAAGGGCGCGTCAAGGAACGAAAAATTCGGGAACAGCCGCTTTGCCGAAACCTTGCACGCAAGCTTGAACAAATCGTAGTTGGGGTCGCCCTCGTTATAGCTGACGCCCTCCTTGACCTTAAAAATATGTATGGGGAATATCGCGGTCTCGCCGTTGCCAAGACCAGAATCCGTGGCGCGAAGCACGCATTTCGTGATCATGCGCCCCTCGGGCGACGTGTCGGTGCCGTAGTTGATGGACGAAAACGGAATCTGGGCTCCCGCCCGCGAATGCATGGTGTTTAGATTGTGTACAAGCGCTTCCATCGCCTGGTATGTAGCGCGCTCCGTCTCGGATTCGGCGTATTTCACCGCGAAAGCGTGCGCCTGGCCGGCTTCCTTTTCGCAGCCTAAAAGCTCCGTTAAAATCGAAAGCTCCGCGTCGGCGTAGCCGTTGTTGTTTGCGATAACGGGGGATTTCCCCGATGCTTTTTCCGCCTCTTCGACGATGCGCCTCGCTTCGCTGAGCGCGTCGTCAACCCCCGCAAACGCAAGCGCCTTTTCAAGATTCCTGATGTACAGCTTGCGAAAAGTCTTATGGACGCCTTTTGCCATCGCATAATCGAAATTCGGGATGCTCTGACCGCCATGCTGGTCGTTCTGGTTCGACTGTATGGCGATGCACGCAAGCGCCGCGTAGCTATGGATATCGTTCGGCTCACGGATAAACCCGTGCCCCGTCGAAAAGCCGCCCTTGAACAGCTTGTCGATGTTGATCTGGCAGCAGGTGGTCGTGAGCGTCAGAAAATCAAGGTCATGGATATGGATGTCGCCCTCGATATGGGCTTTTGAAAATTTCGGGTCAAGTATAAACATCTCGTAAAACTGCTTTGCGCCCTCGCTGCCGTATTTCAGCATGGTGCCCATCGCGGTGTTGCCGTCAATGTTTGCGTTTTCACGTTTGATATCGTTTTCGGTCGCGTCCTGGAACGTCAAATCCTCGAACACCTTCATAAGGCGCGTGTTCATGTCGCGCACCCTTGTCCGCTGCGCGCGGTACAGGATATACTCCTTTGCCGTCCTCGCGTGCCCGTTTTCAATGAGGATTTTTTCAACGGCGTCCTGGATTGTCTCGACAGACGGAGTTCCTTCGCCCTGCGCATCTGCCAGATAATCCTCTACCTGCCTCGCAAGCTCCAGCGCGGTCTCCTTGTTTGTGCCTCCAAGGGATTTTGCCGCCCTGAAAATAGCAGACGCGATTTTGTCCACATCATATAGCGTGGTCCTTCCGTCGCGCTTTAATATCGACTTAATCATGGTTTTACGCTCCGCCCCTTTGTTTATACAGAATACATGTGCCGAATAGCTTAAAATGCACAATATATTGTGTTTTCGGTACGCTTCTTATTTTAACCCACGCGGTATGTTTTGTCAATTGAAAAACCGAATTTTTTAAAAATAATATTTTGTAATCTTTTGATAAAACATCGCATATGCTGTTAAAGTGTGCAAAAAGGAAGGGGGCGCGCAATATGAACAATGATTTCTGTAAAAATATGGAATTTGAGGAGCCGCAAGACGCGCCGACTGATTTGAGCGCATGGTTTTCCGTTTCCGGCGACACGGACGATTTCATTTATTATGACGTGCCTGAGCGCATCGTCAGTGAAAGATAGTCATGATAGTCATAAAACCAAACAAGTCTATTGAGAAGTGCGGCGGACTATGGTATACTAAATCAAGCGCCCCGCAGCAAGCTACGGGGTATGGCCTGCTTGGTTACACGAACGCCGCCACGCGGCTGGGTATGAAACCCACAAGTGGGAATCAACGCACGCTATTTTTCTTTTGGGGTGACTTGATTGAACTACCAAAACGGCCATATGCCGCCATACGGCGGCGGATACGGCATCGATCCGCACGGCCCGAGGTATTATATGCCTCCGCCAAAAAACCCTTGGTACAAGCCGTTGCGCCGCAATTCGAACATCGTCTTTTTCGGTTTAGCCTTGGTGCTGGCGCTTGGGCTTTTTTTGTCCGTATCTTTTTCGCTGATCACCGCTTATTTTATCGACAGCCTTTCCATCACGGCGCCTGAAACGGTTTCCCTGATAGAGCTGTCCTTTGACTTTGCAACATATCTGCTCATGTTTATCATACCGCTTTCAATCATGCGGCTTTGGATAGATATCCCCCCGAAGGTTGCTTTCCCCATGCGCAGCCCGCGGGCGTCGATTGCATTTCCCGCCGTGTTGATCTGCATCGGTGCGTCGGTATTGGGAGTCTTAAGCTACGGTTTCATCCATGCGTTTTTGAGCAGTGTTTGGGGTATTGATCCTATCATGCCGGTATTGCCGGAGCCTGTCGGAATACCTGCAACCGTGGTTTATTTCTTATGGCTGGCGGTCGCCCCCGCCATTTTGGAGGAGCTCATGTTCCGCGGCGTCATCATGCAGTCGCTTCGGCGTTTCGGGGATACGTTCGCGCTTGTGTGCTCATCCGTCTTGTTTTCCCTTGCGCACCACAATCTTGCGCAGGGCCCAAACGCGTTTTTTCTGGGGCTTATCATCGGCTTTTTCACGCTTCGGACAGGCTCTATAAAAACGGCGATGCTGATTCATTTTGTCAATAACGTTCTTGCCCTCACAGCGGAGTTTGTATCGCGGGACATGGCCTTGCGCCAGCAGGAAATGCTGTCGCTTGGCATATTTGCGCTTTATGCCGTGCTTGGGGTCACAGGGCTTATCATAATCGTTGTAAAGCACGGCGGAATTTTTCATCTTGCGCCGTCTAACTACCCGGTTCGCGGTGGCAAAAAATATTTCGCCTTTTTCTGCGGATTTATGCCTATACTCTATATCATCTGTATTTTTATCTTAACCTCGCTGCAGTTTGAGCGCGCAAGCTGGTACTGATCATGCGGGACGAGCATTTCATGCGGCTTGCTTTAGAACAGGCGAAGCTTGCCTGCGAGATGGGCGAGGTGCCTGTGGGCGCCGTTGTCGTAAAAGACGGCGAGGTTGTCTCCGCCGCGTTTAACCGCCGCGAAACCGGCAAGAACGCGCTTTATCACGCTGAGCTTTGCGCAATCGGCGAAGCCTGCGAAAAGCTCAGGGGCTGGCGGCTTTTTGAATGTGACCTTTACGTCACGCTTGAGCCTTGCCCCATGTGCGCGGGCGCCGTTATCAACGCGCGGATACGACGGCTTGTTTTTGGCGCGCGCGACCAGAAAGCCGGCTGCTTCGGCTCTGTATCGGATTTTAACGCGCTTAGCTTTAACCACCGCCCCGAAGTGTACGGCGGCGTGCTTGAAAGCGAGTGTTCCGCGATACTAAAGGATTTTTTTAAAAACTTAAGATGACATCTAAACCAACTGCCGGAATTTTTCCGGCAGTTGGTTATTTTTATATTGACTATAATGTTATGAAATGTTATAATTAACAAAAGATAACATTATGCATAAGTGCGGAGGGATGCCATGAACTCGATAAGACGCGAAAAGGTTCGTGCTTTCGTTGAAAAAAACGGAGTCGCGACGCTGGGGCAGTTAAGCGCCCTTCTGCCGGAAGTCAGCCTGATGACGCTGCACCGCGACTTGAGTTTTTTGCAGGAGCAGGGATTTTTGCAAAAAATCAGAGGCGGCGCGAAATATGTCGGGGACGGCGCGAATGAGCCGACGTTTGCGGCGCGTGAAATTGTAAATAAGCCGCAAAAGCTCGTTCTTGCCGAAAAAGCGGCGGAGTTTTTAGACGGCGTGAGCAGCATCTTTATAGACGCGGGTACGACTATGATGGCGTTTGCTAAAGGCCTGCCCGATATGCCGTTTCATATTTTGACGACAAGCCCCAACATCGCGCTTGAGCTTGCGAAAAAACAATTCCCGTCCATTGAGTTGTGCGGCGGCACCCTCAACAAATCAAACCTTACGCTTTCCGGCGAGTCGGCCGCCCTTATGCTGACGCGCGTAAACATCGACACGGCGTTTTTGGCGCCTGCCGGTTACGGCGAAACTACCGGCTTTACATGCGGGCGCGAAAGCGAGGCTAAGCTAAAATCGCTGGTGATTGAAAAAGCGAGGCGCACCGTCCTGATGATGGATACCTCAAAGCTGGAGCGTCTTTTGCCGTACACGTTTGCAAAGCTTCAAGACGCCGACTATCTCGTCACGGAGCTTTCGCCCGATCAATTGCCGCGGAAGCTGATAGAGCAGTCATTATCTCAAAAAGTTACATTAATATAATCGGAGGAAATCAGTATGAAAACAAAAGCGTTGCGGTTATACGGCAAAAAGGATTTGCGCCTCGAGGAGTTTGAGCTGCCGCCGATAAAAAAGGATGAGCTGTTGGTAAAGATAATCGTGGACAGCCTTTGCATGTCAAGCTATAAGGCGGCGTGCCAGGCGGGCGACCATAAGCGCGTTCCCGATGATGTGGCGACAAATCCTACCATCATCGGGCATGAATTTTGCGGCGAGATCATCGAGGTCGGCGAAAGTATAAAGGATCAATATAAAACCGGAGACAAGTTTTCAATACAGCCCTCGATGAAAGGGACGTATTCCGCCACAGGGTACACATTTGCGCATCTTGGAGGTAACGCGCAATACGGGATCATCCCCGCGTGTTATGCCAAAGAGGATAACGTGCTTCATTACGACGGCGACGCGTATTTCAGCGCAGCGCTCGCGGAACCGCTTTCCTGCGTTATCGGCGCCGTTCACGCAAATTACCACACAACGCAGGGCGTATATGTCCATACAATGGACATCAAAAAAGGCGGCAAAATGGCTCTGCTTGCCGGAGCAGGACCCATGGGCCTCGGGCTTATCGATTATGTTATCCACCGTGACCACAAGCCCTCGCTGCTTGTTGTGACCGATATAGACGACGAGCGGCTAGGTCGCGCAAGTGCGATCCTTTCGGCGGAGGAAGCCGCGAAAAACGGCGTCACGCTAAAATATGTGAATACTAAAACCGAGGATCCGGTGGCGAAGTTGAAGGCGCTTTCAGACGGCCACGGCTTTGACGACGCGTTCGTTTTTGCCCCGGTCGCGCCGGTCATTGAGCAGGCCGATGCGATTTTAGCGTATGACGGATGCCTTAATTTTTTCGCGGGCCCCACCGACACCGGATTTCAGGCGAAATTTAATTTTTACGATGTGCATTATAACGCGACGCACATCGCCGGGACCTCCGGCGGGAACACCGACGACATGCGGGAAGCGCTTAGGATGTCCGGCGAGGGAAAGCTCAACCCCGCTATTTTAATCACGCACATCGGCGGGCTTGATTCGGCGAAGTACGCTACCCTTAACATGCCGGACATCCCGGGCGGCAAAAAAATGATTTACACGCATATTTCCATGCCGCTTACCGCGATATCCGATTTCGGGGAAAAAGGCAAAACCGATCCGATGTTCAGAAGGCTCCACGAGATTTGCGCGGGTAACAACGGTTTGTGGAGCGCGGAAGCGGAGAAATATCTGCTTGAAAACGCACCGGCTATCTGAAAATATGCATTCGGTTTTACGGCAAGTTACGCGGATGATTTATATGATCGGAGGTAAAAGAAGTGCCTGAAAAAACAGTAAAGCCGCAAATCGAGGATGTTACCGAGGATGTGCTCAATGGCGATGTGTTGAAGAACGCAATAGATTTTATTGCTTATCTGAGAGATAACAAGATAAATCCTCAATGGTCTGCCACGAATGTTTGGAAAATCAGTTATCAATCATACAGCGTGTGTTTTATAAGGCTATATGGCGCTGCGGATTATCATGGCTTGGAACCGGGCTCATGGCATATAGTACCTTTTATAGGCGAGTACGAGGCTTCCTCCCTGTCCGATGAATTAAAGGAAATCGTTTGGGCAAACCAAAAAACTTGCCGGGGATGCGGCCTGTGCGCATTGAAGCTCAACAAGGTTTTTGGGAAGGAATTTGGTTATGCCTGCGAAAAATCTATTGTTTTCATTAACCCCGACGCGAAGGACATTGAATGTATTAAAAAGCTGATAGAATTGAGGAGAAGTGAAATAAAAGAAGGAAAAGCGAAAAAGCACAAATATATACCTGTGAAGGACCGGTAATAAGCATCATCCACGGCATAACAATGCCCGCCTTATCCCAGTGGTAATATTCCGCAATTACAGAATTTAATTTTTTAGGGAGGTAACACAATGGCAGTTGGCGTACTCATGCCCCAGGCGGGGATCTCCGTCGAATCGTGTATCATAACCGAGTGGCTGAAAAAGCCCGGCGACAATATAGACGTCGGCGATATTTTGTTCAGCTACGAGACGGACAAGGCAAGCTTTGAATGCGAAAGCACCGCCGCCGGAACCTTGCTTGAAATCTTTTTTGAAGACGGCGACGAGGTTCCCGTGCTCATAAACGTATGTGCGGTGGGAAATATAGGCGAGGACGCGTCCGCGCTTCGCCCTTCGGGCGAAGCGCCCGCCGGAGGCGGCGAAGCCGCCCCGGCTGAGGCGGCGCGAAGCGCCGCCGCGGACGCGTCCGCGGCGGAAGTTTCACCGGCACCTGCGGCAATCGCTCAAATAAACTCCGGCGAAATGAAGATTTCCCCGCGCGCGAAAAACCTTGCCGCTTCCCAAAGCGTTGACGCAAGGCTTGCGTCGCCTACCGGGCCTTACGGCCGGGTGATTGAGCGCGACGTCCGAAAATTGATGGAGCAGGGCGGCGCGTCAACCTCCGCCGCGTTCGGCGTGGTTTCAGCCGCCGCCCCCGGCTCTTTTACAGGCACCGGGATTGGCGGCAAAGTCAGCGTAAACGACCTTGACGCCGCGTATGCTGCAGTACCCGCGTCCGCGCCGGATGCGCCCGGGTACCGCGACGCCGCATTCACCGGGATACGCAGGGCCATTTCAAAGAGCATGACGGTATCGCTGTCCACAATCCCGCAGCTTACGCATACGTTCAGCTTCGATGCGACGGAGATAATGAGCTTTCGGACACAGCTGAAAGAAAAAGGCGAAGGCTTGGGGCTTCCCAACATAACGCTCAACGACATGATTTTATACGCCGTTTCGCGCACGCTGCCGAAATACCCGGAGCTCAACGCGCATATGCTTGACGGCAACAATATCCGCTATTTCAAGGACGTACATCTCGGAATCGCCGTCGATACCGAACGCGGGCTGCTTGTACCCGTGCTAAAGCACGCAAACCGCAAAAGCCTGTCGCAGATAGCGGTTGAGAGCAAAGCCCTTGCCAAAGCGGCACAAGGCGGCTCACTGCCCATAGACGACATGCAAGGCGGAACGTTCACGATTTCCAACCTCGGCGTGTTTGGCGTTGAAAGCTTTACGCCTGTCATCAACCCGCCGCAGACCGGGATTTTAGGCGTGAACGCCATTACCAGCCGTCCGCGTGAGATAAACGGTGAGATTAAGCTCTACCCGGCAATGGGATTGTCGCTGACATACGATCACCGCGCGATTGACGGCGCCCCCGTCTCGCGCTTCGGCAAGGAGCTTTGCGAAAGCCTTGCAAGCTTCCGGCTGCTGTTGGTTTAGGGGGGATAACGGTTTGGAACTTTTTGATTTAATCGTTATTGGCGGAGGCCCCGCGGGCTACCTGGCGGGCGAGCGCGCGGGACACGCGGGACTTAAAACCGCGGTCATTGAAAAGCGCTCGCTTGGCGGCGTCTGCTTAAACGAGGGCTGTATACCGTCCAAGGCATTCCTGAACTCCGCGAAGATTTATGAATACGCGATTGGCGGCGAGAAATACGGCGTTACGACGAAAGGCGCGTCGATTGACCACAAGAAGGTCGTCGAGCGCAAAAACGGCGTTGTCAAGCAGCTTGTGTCCGGCGTTGCGGCGACGCTTAAAGCAAACGGCGCGACGGTCATAAAGGGCGAAGCGAAAATTCTCGGCAGAGATGAAACCGGCTTTCTTGTTGAGGTAAACGGAGAAAAGCTCACGGCGAAAAAGCTGCTCGTAGCAAGCGGCTCGGTGCCTGTTATCCCGCCAATCCCCGGCGTAAAGGATGGGCTTGAATCCGGATTCGTCATGACAAACCGCGAAATACTCGATATGACGGATGTGCCCGAAAGGCTCGTCGTAATCGGCGGCGGAGTGATCGGACTTGAGATGGCAAGCTATTTTAACTCCGTAGGAAGCCGCGTTACCGTCATCGAGATGCTCGACAAGATCGCGGGCCCCACCGACGGTGAAATTTCAAATATCCTGCTTAAAAATTACAAGAGCAAGGGCGTTGATTTTAAGCTCGGCTGCAAGGTCACGATGATCGACTCCGGTAACGTGATTTTTGAGGAAAACGGCAAGCCCGCATCTGTCCCCGCGGACAAGGTGCTGATCAGCATCGGCCGCCGCGCTTTTACCGACGGGCTTGGGCTTGAAGCCATCGGCGTTCTGACTGAGCGCGGCGCTATCGTGACCGACCATAATATGCGCACGAACATCCCCGGCGTGTATGCATCCGGCGACGTAAACGGCAAATCCATGCTGGCGCACACGGCGTACCGCGAAAGCGAGGTCGCCTTAAACCACATACTTCTAAAGCGCGACAACATGCGCTACCACGCTGTTCCATCCGTCATCTACACGAATCCCGAAGTCGCATGCGTCGGCGAGACCGAGGAGTCCGCCAGGGAAAAAGGCTTCGATTTTAAGACCGCCACGATCAGCATGAAATATTCGGGGCGTTACTTAGCCGAGGTCGAAAAGGGCGACGGGATCGTAAAGCTTGTCATGGACAAAAAGTTTAGCCGTTTAATCGGCGTTCATATGATCGGCAGCTACGCAAGCGAGATTATCTACGGCGCCGCTATGATGATCGAGGCCGAAATGAAAATCGACGACATAAAGGAAATTATTTTCCCGCACCCGACCGTGTGCGAGCTGATACGCGAAGCTCTATTCTTACTTTGAGGAGGAACACAAAATGCCAAAAACCCAGTTTTTAGACCCTGCCGAGCTTAGGAAACCCGGCAAAATCGTATTTGAGGACATCCCGGTGAACGCATATAAAAAGACGATAACGCAGGAAAAGAAAAGCTATTCAAACGATGACTTCATGCGGATTTTCCGCGATATGACCTATTTGCGGGAATTCGAGACGATGTTAAATTCCATCAAAACCCAGGGCGGCTACAACGGCCTTGAGCACACGTACCCCGGCCCCGCGCACTTGTCGATAGGTCAGGAGGCCGCCGCCGTCGGACAGGCATACCTTCTCACCAAGGACGACTTTACGTTTGGAAGCCACCGCAGCCACGGCGAAATCCTTGCAAAGGCATTAAGCTGCATCGAAAAGCTAAGCGACAAAGAGCTTATGAAAATCATGGAGGAATTCCTGGGCGGCAAGACGCTGAAAGCCGCACAGTCCCTTTATAAAGGCTCGAGCGTCAAAGAGCTTGCGACATATTTTATCCTGTACGGCACGGTTTCCGAGATATTCGCGCGGGAAACCGGCTTCCACTTGGGGCTTGGCGGCTCCATGCACGCGTTCTTCCTGCCTTTCGGAATCTACCCGAACAACGCAATCGTCGGCGGAAGCGCGCCTATCGCGACGGGCGCCGCGCTGTATAAAAAATGCAACCTAAAAAAAGGCGTGATTGTCGCAAACGCGGGCGACGGAAGCCTCGGCTGCGGCCCTGTCTGGGAGTCTTTCCACTTCGCGGTGATGGACCAACACAAGCAATTATGGGAAAAAGGCAAGAACGGCGGTATGCCGATACTGTACCACTTCAACAACAACGGCTACGGCATGGGCGGACAAACCCGGGGTGAAACGATGGGCTACGACATGCTCGCGCGCGTCGGCGCCGGTATGAACCCCGAACAGATGCATGCCGAGCGCATCGACGGCTTTAGCCCCCTTGCCGTGATAGACGCTTACCGCCGCAAGCTCGACATACTGAAAAAGGGCGACGGGCCCGTGCTTTTAGATTGTGTGACTTACCGTTTTTCGGGGCACTCCACCTCCGACGCGAACGCGTACCGCGAAAAGGAAGAGCTCGACGCGTGGATGGCCGCCGATCCCCTGATCACTTACCGCGCCGACCTTGTAAAGGCAAACGTCGCAAAGGACGCTGACTTCGACACGATTTGGGAGACCACCCGCGACGTAATAACAAAGGTGACCCGGCTTGCGGCGGACCCTGAAAAATCGCCGTATATCAGTTTCGTCAAAACTCCGGGCATTGTTGAAAGCATGATGTTCTCGAATGAAAAGGTTCAAAGCTTCGGCGACAGAAAGCCCGAGGTTTTGGCTCCGATGAAGGATTGCAGCCGGGTAAAGCAAATAGCCGGCAAGGAGCGCTTTGCTTATAAAAACGGCAAGCCCGTTTCGAAAATCAAGGCGTACAATTACCGCGACGCGCTGTTTGAGGCCGTAATCGAGAAGTATTACGAGGACGCGACGCTCATCAGCTACGGCGAGGACGTCCGCGAGTGGGGCGGAGCTTTTGCGGTTTACCGCGGGCTTTCCGAGGTGATACCGTACTCCCGCCTCTTTAACTCCCCCATTTCTGAGGCGGCGATCGTCGGCACCGGCGTAGGCTACGCCCTTTGCGGCGGGCGCGTCATCGTGGAATTGATGTACGCCGATTTCATGGGCCGCGCAGGCGACGAAATCTTCAACCAGATGGCGAAATGGCAGGCCATGAGCGCTGGAATCCTGAAAATGCCGGTGATTCTGCGTGTTTCGGTCGGCTCGAAGTACGGCGCCCAGCACAGCCAGGACTGGGTCGCGCTGCCTGCCCATATCCCCGGCCTCAAGGTTTGCTTCCCCGCTACCCCGTGGGAGGCAAAGGGCTTGATGACAACTGCACTGAACGGCACAGACCCCGTTGTTTTCTTTGAGAGCCAGCGCCTTTACGACGTCGCCGAGGAGTTTAACGAGGGCGGCGTTCCGGCCGAGAGCTACGAAATCGAGATTGGCGACGTCAACAAGCTGCGCGACGGCGGCGACGTCACGATCCTGACTATCGGCGCGACTCTTTATCAGGCGGTCAAAGCCGCCGACATCTTAAAAGAAAAGCATGGTCTTTCAGCCGAGATTATCAACCTCCACTCAATGGTTCCGCTTAATTATGAGAAAATCCTTGCGTCCGTGCAGAAAACAGGACGTGTCGTACTCGCGTCCGACGCGTGCGCAAGGGGCTCGTTCTTAAACGATATCGCCAGAAACATCGGCGAGCTTGCGTTTGATTACCTCGACGCGCCGCCCGTCGTTGTGGGCGCGCAAAACTGGATCACGCCCCCGTTTGAATTCGACGCGGATTTTTTCCCGCAGGAAAGTTGGATACTCGATGCAATAAACGAGAAAATCGTTCCGCTTCAAGGGCATGTCCCGGCGGTTAGCAACTACGCCCCCGTCGAGCAGTTAAGACGCGCGAAAGCCGGCGTATAGCGGCTTAAACCGGCAAAAAGGGTCAACGCTTCGCGTTGACCCTTTTTGCCGGCGCTTTATCCAAGGTTTATCTTTCTCAAAACCGACATGACGGGATTAAACCAAAACGGCTCCATATGCTTTTTCACTTTCAAAAGCCCGTCCATAATGTTGATGTGCTGAGGGCATTCCTTCTCGCATTTTCCGCATCTTACGCACCTGCTTGCAAGAAAATTATGCTCGCGGTTAACAGCGGCGGTGCTTGTCATGTAAGACATCATGCCCGTCGCTTTGCCAACGGACCGGTACATGTTATAAGACGAAAAGCACTCCGGAATATTCACGTTCATGGGGCATGGCATACAGTAGTTGCAGCCGGTGCACGCAATCTCAAAGGATTTGTAAAACGCTTCAACCACGCCGTCGTAAACGGCCTTTTCCTTTTCGCTCAGCATTCCGGCGCGGGCGGCCGTTGCAAGCGATGCGTTTTCCTTTAGCTGCTCCGGCGTGTTCATGCCCGAAAGCACGACGGTTGCCTCCGGCTGGTCCCACAGCCAGTTTAACGCCCATGCCGCCGGAGTTTTTGATGCATCCACATC